>JAEIGA010001954.1_pt1 | contig 32866 bp, 24 predicted proteins | sample 9270691 | NCBI WGS metagenome assembly JAEIGA01 (sample SAMN17057246, study PRJNA624740) | gut metagenome | biome: biome; isolation source: fecal sample | host: Bos grunniens | place: China: Xizang | collected 2019 | reverse complement strand
TTTACGATCCCGCTGCGTTCTGCACAATCTTCCCCACAGGTTGAACAATCATGGGTGCATTCTTCTGTGCTCATTCGTACCGCTCCTTTTTTTCTTTCTTCTATATGTTTTTAACACAATAGCGGTATAAATACAATGGTTTTTCGCTGCCATTTACGCATTTTAAACGCTTTGAGAAAAGTGTCTATTGTTGAGGTATTTTCATATCTGTGTTATTATTACAAAAGTTTACGACCCAACCATTTTAGCGGAAAGGAGGGTTCGGAATTTGGAAGAAATGGTACGCATCGTCGTGGATGCGAGCAAATATGTTCTGCCGTTTCTGTCACTGTGGATACTGATCCGCTGTGTGCGCTCCATGCTCCGTGAAAAATATGAGCCGGAGATCTGGGGCTATATCCTGGACGGAAGAAACAAAACGACCTATCCCCTCACGCACTGGGAAAACATGCTGGGGCGTACCCGCAATGCCGATGTTCACCTGACGAACCGATCGGTGCAGCGTGTTCACGGTGTCCTTATCCGTGATGACAACGGCAAATGGAAGATCTTTGATACCTTTTCCCGCGGCCGCATAGCAGTGAATGGAAAACAGGTTCAGCCCGACGGCTCCCCCATCAAATCCGGTGACAGTCTGGCCATCGGCAATGAGCCGCTGGTCTTTGCGGAGATCTCCTCTGCCAAGCATGCGCAGCTGGAATCCCGGCGCACCCGGGCAGGACGTAATGTGGGACCCGGACTGACGCTGTTCGGTCTGACGGTGTTTCAAAGCTTCCTTCTTCTGCAGCATACTCTGTCCGCGAAGGATGAACATATCAACAATGTGATCCTCGGCTTCGTGGCGCTGATCCTGATCGAGTGGTTCTGTTACTTTCTGATGCGAAGCATCCGGAGAAACGGTTTTGAAGTGGAGATCCTTGCATTCTTCCTGACCACGCTCGGACTGAGTGTCGTGGCCACCTCCACTCCGGAAGATATATTCAAGGAGATCATACTGATCGTCATGGGCATCGTCCTGTTCTTTATGGTGGGATGGTGGCTTCGGGATCTGGAACGATCCAAAAAGTACCGGCTCTCGGTAGCGATCGTGGCTCTGATCTTTCTGATCCTGAACCTTCTGGTAAGCCGTGTGACCAACGGTGCCAAGAACTGGATCCTGCTGGGCGGATTCTCCATCCAGCCCTCCGAGATCGTAAAGGTCGCCTACATCTATGTGGGCGCTGCAACTCTGGACCGTCTCTTCCAGAGGCGAAACCTGATCGTATTCATCGGGTTCTCCGCCATCTGCGTCATGGCCCTAGCCCTGATGGGAGACTTCGGAACGGCTCTGATTTTCTTTGCCACCTTCCTTGTGATCTCCTTCATGCGGTCCGGATCTTTCGCAACGGTAGCTCTGGCTATTACCGGCGCCGGTCTTGCCGGCTTCCTGGTTCTGTCCATCAAGCCCTATATAGCACAGCGTTTTGCCACCTGGGGCCATGCCTGGCAGGACATTTACGGAGCCGGGTATCAGCAGACCCGCGCCATGTCCGCGGCAGCCTCCGGAGGCATGTTCGGCAAAGGTGCCGGCAGCGGATGGCTCAAGGACATCGTCGCGGCCAACACGGATATGGTATTCGGTGTCATCTGCGAGGAGAACGGACTTCTCATCGCACTGTGTGCCCTGCTTGCCATCGTGGTTCTGGCATTCTTCGCGGTCCGCTCGGCACAGCACGGACGCAGTGCCTACTATGTGATCGCGGCATGTGCCACCGTCAGCATGCTGATGGTACAGATGTCTCTGAACGTATTCGGTTCCATGGATATCCTTCCCTTTACCGGTGTTACGTTCCCGTTTGTATCCAAGGGCGGCACTTCCCTGCTGTCCTGCTGGATGCTGCTGGCGTTCGTCAAGGCTTCGGATACCCGAAAAGGAGCAAGCTTCGTGGTGAAGCCTGCGCAGGAAGAGGAGGGTTGACGAATGAAAACTGTAACTCGACGCGCGGGATTTGCCATTCTGATCGCCATGCTGGTGATCCTCGGGATCCTCACCTACGGATTCCGTTATATCCAGGACGGCGCCAACTGGGCCTCGTTCTTCGGCAATGAAAATGTCACCGGCACCAGTGTCCTTACGGACCGGTACGGTGTAACGCTGGCAACCATGTCCTCCGGCTCCATCACCTATGCCGATGACTATACAACCCGTCTGGCCTGTTATCAGGTCATCGGCGACAAATCCGGCAATATCGGTACCGGTGCGCTGACTCATTTTGCCGGCCGTCTTTCCGGTTTCAACTACCTCTACGGCACGACCAACAGCAAAGGCAAGAACGTCAGCCTGACGCTGGATGCCGCGCTGAATGTCCGTGCCTATGAAGCACTGGGCGATCGGCCCGGAGCAGTACTGGTCTCCAACTATCGAACGGGTGAGATCCTCTGCATGACCTCCACCCCGTCGCAGGACCCTGCAGATCCGTCGGATTCCCCTGCGGAAGGCACTTACCTGAACAAGGGGATCTCTTCGGCTCTGACCCCCGGCTCCACGTTTAAACTGGTGACACTGGCTGCCGCCATCGACACCATGCCGGATATCTACAACAGAACCTATACCTGCAGCGGCAGCGTCGATATCGGCGGTGATACCATCAACTGCACCGGTGTCCACGGAACACAGGACATCTACGGGGCGCTGGCCAATTCCTGCAACTGTGCCTTCGCACAGATCGCACAGGAAGTGGGTCCGAATGCACTGGAGACTTACGCCGACAAGCTCGGATTTACCGAATCCCATTCCATGAACGGGATCCCCACGGCTGCCGGCCGCTTCGACAAGGCCTCGAAGGGTTCTTCCTTCCTGTCCTGGGCCGGCATCGGGCAGTACAACGACCTGGTCTGCCCCTATTCCATGCTTCGCTATGTATCTGCCATTGGAAACGGCGGATCCATGCTGGAGCCAGCGATCCTGAAGCACGGTGCCACGGACCGTCAGACGTCCCTGCTCTCCTCGGAGACTGCCGGCGCGATGAAGGGATTCATGCGCAACAACGTCACCAACAACTACGGAACCGGCTCGTTCCCCGGTCTTCAGATCTGTGCGAAATCCGGTACTGCCGAAGTGGGTGACGGCACCAGCCATGCCTGGTTTACGGGATTCCTGGACGATCCGTCTCATCCCTATGCCTTTGTCGTTGTGGTGGAACACGGCGGCGGCGGACTGGCGGCAGCAGGCCCGATAGCCAACACCGTTCTGCAGGCACTTGTGAACTGAAACAGAAGGAAAAACAAAGCAATGATAGATATTTCCGTGAAGGATCTTGTAAAATCCTATGAAGTCGGATCCAACGTCCTGGACGGTCTGTCCTTTGATGTGAATACCGGCGAACATATCGGTATCCTCGGCCCCAACGGCTGCGGAAAGACCACCCTGTTCAAGATCCTCACCGGCAGTCTTGATTATGATGAAGGGCAGGTTTCCATTGCTAGGGGAAAACGAATCGGTCTGATTTCTCAGATCCCCCGTTTTCCCGACGGATGGACGACAGAAGACGTTCTGAAATCTGCTCATCAGCATATCTATAACATCCAGGACCGGATGCAGGAATTAGAGCAGCAAATGGAGCAGGATTCATCTCCTGCTCTTTTAAATGAATATGACCGGCTGATGGAACAGTTCAGCACCATGGACGGATATCAGATCGATGCCATCCGGAACCGCGTGGCAAATGGTCTGGATATCACGGAGACCATGCGGAACCAGACCTTTGACAGTCTCTCCGGCGGAGAAAAGACCCGGGTCAATCTGGCCAGGCTCATTCTTGAGGATACGGATATCCTTCTTCTGGATGAGCCCACCAACCATCTGGACATGCAGTCCATCGAATGGCTGGAAGACTACGTAAATCATTTCCACGGTACCGTCCTCACCATCAGTCATGACCGCTACTATCTGGATGTGGTATGTCAGCGCTGTATCGAGATCTCCTCCGGAAAAGCCGAGTTCTACAGCGGAAACTATTCGTTCTATGTGGTGGAACGCCAGAAACGCTACGAGGAAAAACTCCGCCAGTATGAGAAGGATCAGGAAAAGATCGAACAGCTTCAGCGGGCGGCCGAACAGATGCATCTCTGGGCTTTTCTCGGCAATGACAAGCTTCACAAGCGCGCTTTTTCCATGGAAAAGCGCATCCAGCGCATGAAAGAGCGTGGTGTGGAAAAACCCGTTGCCGCGAAAAAACTCAACACCCGATTCCAGGAGATGGAGTTTCTCGCCGATGATATGCTCACCATTGACGGAGTCACCAAAAACTATGAAGGCCGCACTCTCTTCTCGCCTCTGGATATGAAGGTCCAGGGCAAGGAACGCATCGCGGTCATCGGAAATAACGGTACCGGAAAATCCACCCTTGTGCGCATGATTATGAATGAACTGGCACCGGATACCGGAACGATCCTGCTGTCCGCCAATGCCAAGGTCGGATATCTTCCCCAGATCGTCACCTTCGAGGATCCTTCCCGCAGCTGTCTCGACACCATGCTTTATGAGGCCGGATGCAAACCGCAGGAGGCCCGGGACCGACTGGCTGCCTTCGGCTTCCGCGGAGAAAAGGTGTTCACACCGGTGAACTCACTCTCCGGAGGCGAACAGAGCCGTCTGAAGCTCTGTATCGAAATGGGAAAGAATATCAATCTCCTTGTTCTGGACGAACCGACGAACCATCTGGATATCGACAGCCGTGAATGGATCGAAGATGCCATTGAAGACTATAACGAGGCTCTTATCTTCGTGTCCCATGACCGATATTTCATTGAACGTTTCGCCAATCGGATTTGGGCATTTTCCATGGACGGCACAGTCCTGGACTATCAGGGTACCTACCCGGAATACCGTTCCTATCTCGCACGACAGATCGTATACCGCAACAACGAAGCGGAAAAGAAGAAAAACAGAGCGGAAACGGAACCGAAGCCGAGGAAGCGATCCCCCAATTCCAAGACTGCGGCAAAGATTGAGCGGGAGATCGCAAGAAAAGAAGAACGGATGGCCCAGCTGACCCAAGAAGAGGAAACGTTCAGCACCGACTATGAAAAACTGATGGAACTGAGCGAAGAAAAAGCGCAGCTGGATCAGGAGCTCCTGGAACTCTATGAGCAGTGGGAGCAGTCTGTATAAAAATAACAGGTGAAGGAATTCATTGTGTTTCCTTCACCTGTTTTTTATTCGGTTACGATGCGGTTCAGTTCCGCCACCACCGGTCCGGGTCTGAGATTATGTGCGTGACACGCTTCATTCAGAGTCTCCAGCTGGGATGAGGAACAGGACAGGCAATGCATCCCGATCCCCGCAAGATAATCCACCGTTTCCGGATAGAATTCAATAATCTCCGCCATGAGATCTTCCCCGCTGATGGGGCCGTCATCCAGCCAGTCCATAAGGTCTCCTCCTGTTTGCTTATTTCTCTCCGGTCCGCTCCTGGATATAGTAGCGCGGCCGGTCTTTTACTTCCGTATAGGTCTTCCCGATATAGGCTCCCATGATGCCGGACAGATAGAACTGAATGCTCTGCATAAAGCAGATCATCGCCATGATCCCGGCCTGAGACTTCCGGTCTCTCATGGCACGAAACAGAAGCAGCAGTGCCGCTCCGTCCGCAGCAGCTCCGAATCCGAAGGAGAGCTTCAGCGGGGCCGTCGAGAAGGAAGTCACTCCGTCTTCCGCTAGAAGGAACATCTTCTTCAGCGAATACTTGCTCTCTCCTGCCGTCCTGGCCTTTCTGGAATAATACACCCGATCGGTCTTCAACCCGATATCCGTAGCGATTCCGCGCAGGAACAGATTGACCTCACGGTACTGGCTCAGCGCATCCAGCGCCGTCCGGTCCATCAGCCGGAAATCGGCATGCTGCGGGATCGTATGGATCCCCATGGCATTGAGCGTCCGGTAATACCAGTCCGCAGTGGTGCGTTTCATTACGGTATCGGTGGTGCGGTCATTCCGTACGCCGAATACGATGTTGGCACCCTCCTTTGCCTTTTGGATCATTTCCGCCATGGAATCGACATCGTCCTGAAGATCGGCATCAATGGAGATGGAAAGATCACAGTCTTCCCGTACTTCCATCAGTCCGGCATAAAGCGCATTCTGATGGCCCCGGTTATGAGCCAGCTTCAGTCCCCGGAACATGGGATCGGAATCATGAAACTTGCAGATCTCCGTCCAGGTGCGGTCTTTCGATCCGTCATCCACCATCAGGATATAGCTGTCTTCGGACACCTCTGCGGAATCGATCTGCCTCTGAACAAAGCTCTGCAGAATCGCAGCGGACTCCATCAGCACTTCCTCTTCGTTGTAGCAAGGGACCACAACGGCGAGGACCGGTCCATTCTTTTTATTAGTCGTCATAGAACTCTCACCTTTCGGTCTTTTCGATCACGTACAGTTCGGATCCTCCGTCGCCTACCAGCCTCTGATTTCCGTCATAACCGGAACCGGCAAAGAGCGGCATGGGAACAAATCCGCCGGCCAGTGCCCGTCCGGAATGCGTACGGTTTTCCGTTGCGGCAGTGATATGAAGCCTCTGATCCACGACAAAGAACAGCGGACCGTTTGGATTGATCCTGATGGGTGACAGATAATTGATATTGCCCCCCACCCTGCTGAAATTCACGGTCTGGGAACGTGTCGTCACATGATACTCCTGATCGGGATCCAGTGCATAGATGCTGAACTTTTCAAATCCGGGAGCGGCGGAACCCAGTCTGCGGAACACGCCGACCATGGAGGTATCGCCGTCCAGGACCTGCCACTGCTCATGATCCTCATCCGTATCATAACGGTAAAACGTTCCGAACTGAAAGACCTTCTGATATTTCTTATAGAATTTGATCTGTTCGCGGATCTTCTTTTTATTCTCGTACGACGCATGATCCAGATCCAGTTCGTATCCGAGCGCCCCGAAGAACGCCACGTTGCCCCGGGTCTCCATCTCCGAATGACGCATAGTCTGCATATGGGGCGACGCGGAAACATGACATCCCATGGTGGACTGCGGATAGAAATACGACAGTCCCTTCTGGGTATGCAGCCGTTCCATGGGATCGGTGTTGTCCGAAGCCCAGATCTGCGGAGAGATGGTCATCATACCGAGATCGAACCGGTTTCCGCCGGAGGCGCAGGATTCCAGAAGGATCTCCGGTCTGGGATCAAAGATGCGATGCATCACTTCATACAGTCCCAGAATATACTCCATGCTGCCGGCACCAAGGATATTGGAATGCCGGTTCATATCCCATTTCACATAGGTGATGTTGGCGGAATCCAGTACTTGGGAAACGGATCTCACGATATAGTCCCGCACACATTCCATGCGCAGATCCAGCAGATACTCGTTTCTTCCCTGCAGCGGTTTCCGTCCCGGTTCCTGCAGGACCCAGTCGGGATGCTCCCGGTACAGATCACTGTTCTCGTTAACGGCCTCCGGTTCAAACCAGAGTCCGAACTGCAGTCCGATCCTGTTGATGCGTTCGGCAAGTCCCGTCAGGCCATGAGGCAGTTTTTTCAGGTTGACATTGTAGTCTCCCAGACCCTGGGTATCATCATTTCTCGTACCGAACCATCCGTCATCCAGCACAAACAGTTCACAGCCCATTCTCTTAGCTTCCCGGGCAAGTCCCAGCAGCTTTCTCTCGTTAAAATCAAACATGCATCCTTCCCAGCTGTTATAAAGGACCGGGCGCTCCCGGTACCGCCAGTAGGACGGAACGAGACTGCTGTTGATAAACTCATGAAGATTGCGGCTCATTCCGTTGAGTCCCTCCGGGGAGTACGTCATGACCGCATCCGGAGTCTCCATGGATTCCCCGGGCGCAAGCTCATAACGGAAATTGGCAGGAGAGATGCCCTGCATGATGCGGGTAAGATTGGCGGAAGAACGGGCCAGAGAAGCGTAATGATTGCCGGAATAGATGAGATTGAATCCGTAGGCATCCCCGCTCCACTCGTTTGTCTGCTCCGTCATGACCGCAAATGCCGGGTTGTGCTGGTTGGAGGAAAATCCCGTCAGGCTCTCATTGACGATACGGCTGTACCCCACCGAAGAGATCTCCGGATGCGCTTCCCGGATCCAGTCTCCATGGAGGTTCAACATCCGGTATTCTCCCGCAAAATCCACACAGCTGCTCATAAGCTTCCGCACATAACGGGTGTTTTCTCCACGGTTGATCAGCAGTGCTTTCCGGCAGATCACATCGCCGAAAACGCTCCAGTACAGGCGCAGATCCATGGCGATTTCCGGATCGGAAAGACAGATCTCCAAAGTCTCTTCCGCACCTTCAGCCCGCGGCCACAGAAAACGATGCGGTCCTTCTCCGGAATAGATCTTATGAGACTGATAACGGAAATCCGTCGTCAGCACTCCCCAGTCGCCTTCCACCTCAATGGGAGATTCCCGGTAGTCACCGCATCCGGATCCACTCCATTCCAGCGGCGTAGTATGAAGGCTGCTGGAGGGATCCTCCTGCCGGTACAGCACCGAGCAGCCCCAGCCCACACTGTTGGAGATTTCCCAGTTTTCCGCATCCTTCTCGCTGAGAACCGATCCATAATAGTAATGCTTCAGATGTCCCGACTCTGTCACTTCAAAGAGATAAGTGGTGGTTTTCGTGATGATCTGAAACCGTAATTGTTTTTCTTTGATCATAACTGTGTTCTCCAGAAAAATAGTGCAATTATTATATCATATAGAAATGCAAAGAAACAGAGACTTCTGTCTCTGTTTCCCTGAATTGTAATTGCTGTTATTTTCCGGCGCCGGCGGCGTCCATTCCGCTTTCAAATTCCTTCTTGTTGGACAGGCAGTTGCGCTCGCAGAAATCGATGTGGGTATCCATCGCCTGCTGTGCCAGTTCCGGAAATCCCATCTCGATGGCGTTCATCACGGAATGATGCTGATTGACCAGCAGATGGAGCTTTTCGTTACGGGACCCGAAGGCCATGTATTCCACCGTACGAATGGACAGATAGGACAGTTTCTTGTCCAGGGTCTCATACATCTCCAGCAGGAAGGGATTCCCTGCGCTCTGCACGATAAACGTATGGAACTCACGGTCATACTTGTTGCGCAGGATCTCGCTCTTGCCGCTCATGAAGTCCCGCATGTCCTTCTCAAAGCCGTCCGCGTACTCATGGAGCTTCTTCATGTCCACTTTCCAGTTCTTCTCGGCGCATGCATAGCATGCGACACTTTCAATGGCCTTGCGTGCCTCAAACAGATTTTCGATATCGTCTTCGGAAAGATCGAATACGTAATAGTTTTTATACTTGCCGCCGTTGATCATGCTTTCAATGACCAGGCCGCGGGATGTCAGCCGCTCCACCGCTTCACGTACCGGTGTACCGGAGACATTCAGTTCATCTGCGATCTTATTGATCTTCAGCTTGCTGCCGGGGCGAAGTTTCGATGAAAGGATGGCATCCTCCAGGATGCTGTAGACCGCTTCGCTGATCCGGACGAAAGGATTCTGACTCTGGATCTCCTCGATCATTTCGGGAGAAAACAGTTTCATATCCTCATCATAGATATATGTCATCTCAACCATTTCCTTCTTGATAAATGATTAATAAAATTATATCCAATCCAAGTGAAAAGGTCAATAAAATGTGTGAAATACAACCGAAATGAATACCATTTTCTTCAAAACAGTTGAAAATCATTTAAAAAAGGGAGACAGTCAAATGACTGTCTCCCCTACTTGCGGGTTTGTTTGTTTCAGAACAGGATCCCCCGATCAGGGCTCCGGAGTTCTGGCGTGATCGGCATAGTGGATATGCAGCAGTTCATGCTCACGGCCATCAAGCAGATCGTAAACATATTTCAGTTCTGTGTTCTGATCGCAGTTCTTCAGAGCGTTCTCATCGTCTGCATTGAAGATACCCGAGAACCTCTCGACCTTGCGTGCGTTTGCAGCAGGCGGCTGTCCACCGCCGCCGATGCAGCCGTTGGGGCAAGCCATGACTTCCACAAAGTCGAACTGTTCTTCCTTATTGCGGATCTTGGCAACCAGCTTATCGGCATTTCCGAGGCCGTTTGCAACTGCAATACGGATGGTCAGATCACCTGCGGTGACTTCGAATGCCTTGATTCCGTCCAGACCACGGACACCGCATTCAGCGACAGTTGCCACTTCTTCGTCGGTGGTGGTTCCGAGGACACGGCGGATAACAGCTTCGGTAACGCCGCCGGTAACAGCGAAGATAACGCCGCCACCGGTGTACATATCCAGAGGCTGATCCGGTTCCGTATCAGGCAGAGAAGCGAAGTCAAGACCTGCGGACTTGATCATACGAATCAGTTCCTGGCTGGTGATAACGAGGTCGATCAGACGCTCGCCGTCTTTCTCCAGCTCCGGACGTGCAGCTTCCATCTTCTTTGCGGAACACGGCATGACTGCTACGGAGTAGAACGGTTCATCCTTATACTGTTTGCGCAGGATCGCACCGAACATTTCCATGGGAGATCCGCAGGTAGAGACCTGAGGCATGATCTCCGGATAGGTCTTCTCGATGTGTTTGATCCAGCCGGGGCAGCAGGAAGTGAACAGCGGAAGTTTCTGGCCGGTCTTTACCTTGTTGAGGAATTCGTTGGATTCTTCCACGATGGTAAGGTCAGCGGTCAGGGAGGTATCGAACACATAGTCAACACCCATACGCTTCAGAGCCGTTACGATCTTGCCGATGGCATTCTGCGTTGCGGGAATGCCGAACTCTTCGCCGATACCGACGCGGACAGCGGGAGCGATCTGAACCATTGTCTTCTTGCTGGGATCAAAGATCATGTTCCACATCTTGTCCACTTCGTTCTTAACGGTAAGAGCGCCGGTGGGACATACTGCAGCACACTGACCGCAGCCAACACAGTTGGTGTCGATCATGCTCTGGCCGAAGCCGCAGGAAACATAGGACTCACGTCCGCGGTTGCAGATGTCGATTGCGGAGATATTCTGTACTTCAGCACACATTCTCACGCACTTAGCACAGAGGATGCACTTGGAAGGATCACGAACGATAGACGGAGAAGTCTTATCGATGGGCTCCTGGCTGTACACGTTGTCGAAACGAACCTTGTGAATGCCAAAGCGGTTTGCGTATTCCTGAAGTTTGCAGATGCCGGACTGGTCACAGGTGGTGCATTCCACACGGTGGCTGGCCAGAAGCATCTCGGTGATAAGCTTTCTGTGTTTCCAAAGCTTTGCGGAGTTGGTTTTGATCTCCATTCCGTCTTTGGGAACCATGGTACATGCAGCTTCGATCTTGCCGCGGTCATTTTCTACCACACACATGCGGCAGCCGCCATAAATGGACAGATTCTCGCAGTAGCAGAGGTTGGGGATGTCGAAGCCGTTCTGGCGGGCAACTTCCAGTACGTTGCGCGCGTTTTCAAATTCAACGGTGGTACCGTCAATAATCATATGTTTCATCGTCTCAGACCTCCTCAATCGCGTTCTGCGGGCATCCAGCAACACAGGTACCGCACTTTATGCACTTGGAGGTATCGATAGTGTGAGGCTGTCTGACAGCGCCGGAGATGGCGTCCACCGGGCAGTTACGTGCACACTTCGTGCAGCCGATACATTTATCCGGATTGACCCAGTAACTAAACAGGCTCTTACATACACCAGCGGGGCACTTCTTGTCATTGACATGAGCAAGATACTCATCACGGAAGTATCTCATCGTAGACATGACCGGGTTGGTTGCGGTCTTACCAAGACCACACAGGGAGCAGTTCTTGACCGTATCGGCGATCTCTGCCATAAGGTCGAGATCCTCTTCCTTGCCCTCACCCTTGGTGATACGTTCGAGGATTTCCTGAATCTGAGGCACGCCTTCACGGCATGCGGAACATTTACCACAGGACTCTTCACGGCAGAAGTTCATGAAGAAACGAGCAATCTCTACCATGCAGGAATCCTGACCCATAACAACAAGTCCGCCGGAACCGATGATGGCTCCAACTTTCTTGACGGAATCGAAGTCAAGCGGAAGATCCAGATGATCTTTCGTCAGACAGCCGCCGGACGGGCCGCCGATCTGGACGGATTTGAATTCGCCGCCGTTCTTCAGGCCGCCGCCGATATCATAAACGATCTCTCTCAGCGTGGTTCCGAAGGGAACTTCGATCAGGCCGGTGCGGTTGATGGCGCCGGTCAGAGAGAAGGTCTTGGTGCCGGTGCTGCCCTCGGTGCCGATACCGGTGTACCATTTGGCACCCTTGGTGATGATCATGGGGATGTTTGCATAGCTCTCGACGTTGTTGAGCAGTGTGGGAGCTTCAAACAGGCCCTTATCAACGGTACGGTGCAGTTTCGGACGCGGCTGGCCGCGGTTACCTTCGATGGATTTCAGAAGAGCAGAACCTTCACCGCAGACAAAAGCACCAGCGCCTTTGGAGATGGTCAGTTCAAAGCTGAAATCGGTTCCGAGGATGTTATCGCCCAGCAGTCCCAGAGCCTTGTCTGCTTCAATTGCCTTGGTCAGTCTCTCAACCGCCAGAGGATACTCTGCACGGCAGTAGATAAAACCGCGATTGGAGCCGACTGCTCGTGCTGCGATCATCATACCTTCGATCATGCGGTGCGGATCGCCTTCCATGACGGAGCAGTCCATAAATGCACCGGGGTCACCTTCGTCCGCGTTGCAGACGACGTATTTTACTTCCTCATTATGTGCTGCAACCTGGGACCATTTCTTGCCGGCCGGGAAACCTGCGCCGCCGCGGCCCTTCAGGTTGGATGCGTCTACTTCATTGACGACTTCTTCGGGAGTCATCTCAAAGAGTGCCTTGATGAATCCGTCATATCCGCCGACAGCAACATACTCTTCGATGGATTCGGAACTTATGTTTCCGCAGTGCTCCATCAGGTATCTGGACTGCTTTTTGTAGAACGGGTAGTCCTTGGTCAGGTGCGGATACTGCACGCCGTCTTCATATTCTACCAGTCTTGCCACGACTTCGCCGTTTTTGATGGTCTTGTTGACGATCTCTTCAACGTCAGCGGCAGTGACATGTACATAATAAACATCCAGAGGATCGATACGGACCAGGGGGCCAAGTGAGCAGCAGCCCATGCATCCGCATTTCTTCAGATTGAATGCGCCGTCCTTCTCATCTTCCCAGGAAACGGAGAACGGAACATCGGACTTGGACAGAACTTCTACGAACTTGTCGTAGACTGCCTTGGCGCCGGCAGCCATACAGCCGGTGCCGGAGCAGACCAGAACCTTGTTGGTCTGCTTGGCCAGTTTTGCAGCAGCTTCCTGCTGAAAGGCCTTAAATTCTTCTAAGCTCTTTAATTTACTCATTTATCTGCTCTCCTCTCGAAGAGAATTGACTAAGTCATGAACCTTTTCCGGGGTCATCTTACCATGAACAACATCGTTGACCATCATGGTGGGAGCCAGACCGCATGCACCAAGGCAGGATACACGCTCAATGGTAAACAGGCCGTCCTCGGAAGTATGCTGGCCGGGTTTCATTCCGACTGCTTCATACATAGCATTCGTAACGTCGTCAGCGCGGCTGACGTGGCAGGCAGTACCATTACAACATTTCACAACATATTTTCCTTTTGCTTCGAGAGAGAAGTTGCCGTAGAATGTGGCAACACCGTAAATCTTTGCAGGGCTGATGCCGATCTTCTCGGCAGCGTACTTAAGTCCCTCTTCCGGGAGATATCTGTATTCCTTCTGAATGTCCTGCATGATGCCGATAACCTTAGTGGCATCGTAGTTATGATCTTTCAGAATGGAATCTATGAGTTCAAAATCTACTTTCATGAAACTCCTCCTTTACTTTATTTGCCTTGTTTTTTGCTTTTGGAAACTATGCTATAATACTGTCTGCATTTGCATGCTCTTTTACTGCTAAATTCAGTAAAACATCCATATTGAGAAATGTAAAGTAAAGTTATTTTTTTGTCGGTGAATTCTTGGACAATTTGTTACCATTTTCACCATTTTTAGTGAAAAGCGCACAATTTAACGTATAAGTTGTTATGCATGTCGCACTTTTAATGCATTTTTACCATTTTTTCCAAGTCGATTGTGCACAAAATAACACCTGTTTTGCAATATAATCATTGTTTAAAATCAAAATCAATTCTGTTGGAACTTAAAATAGTCATGAAGAAGATCACAATCGGAACTCTGGCTCATGTAGACGCCGGAAAGACAACGCTCTCGGAAGAGATGCTTTATACCGCAGGGGCCATCCGGTCCCGCGGACGGGTGGATGACGGCAGTTCCCATATGGATACCGACGAAATGGAACGCCAGCGGGGAATCACCATTTTCTCCAACGTCGCTCCCTTCTCCTACCGGGACACGGAATTCATCCTTCTGGACACTCCGGGACACGTGGACTTTTCCGCGGAGGCGGAGCGGGTCTTCCCTGTTCTGGACTATGCCGTTCTGGTCATCAGCGGTACTGATGGGGTCCAGTCCCATACCGAGACGCTGTGGAAACTTCTGGACCGGTATCAGGTCCCGGTGTTCCTGTTCGTTTCCAAGATGGATATTGCTGCCGGCAGTCCGGCGACGATTCTGAAAGAATGCCGGCAGGTCCTTCATCCGGGATGCTCGGATCTGACGGCCGGAAGCCAGGAGGACCTTGCCTGTCTGTCCGAAGAAGCCATGGAAGAATACCTTCGTGACGGCACAGTATCCGAACAGACCATTCAGAATATGATCCTGTCCCGGGAACTGTTCCCGGTGTACTTCGGTTCCGGTCTCCGGGGAGACGGTGTGACGGAACTGATGGACGGTCTGGACCGTTTCACCATCATGCCGGCATATCATACGGATCCCGGTGCCCGGGTCTTTCAGATCCGTCATGACAAGAACGGGGCCCGTCTTACCTTTCTGAAGATGACCGGCGGGAGCATTTCCGTAAAAGACACCATCTCCTATCTCCACCACGGCCAGACGGTGGAGGAAAAGATCCATCAGATCCGTTCCTATTCCGGTGACCGCTATACTTCCGTCAATGATGCATCCGCCGGAGATATCGTAGCCGTCTGCGGCCTGGAGCACACTGCTCCGGGACTGGGGATCGGTTCGGAACACGGCAGTACCGTTCCCGTAATGGAGTCGGTAATGACCTGCCGCATCGAAGCAGTGGACGGCACCAGTGCCCCTGTCCTTCTGAACAAGATGCAGATCCTCACGGAAGAGGATCCTCTCCTCCGCGTGGTCTGGGACGAGAATCTGGGCGAGATGCAGATCCAGATCATGGGCGATATCCAGACGGAAGTACTGAAAGATCAGATCCGTCGGCGTTTTGATATCGAGGTGGAGATCGGCCAGCGTCAGATCATGTACCGGGAGACCATCGCAAACGCGGTGGAAGGAATCGGACATTTCGAACCGCTGCGCCATTATGCCGAGGTCCATCTCTGGCTCTCGCCTCTTCCCCGGGGGACCGGTCTGGTCTTCGATTCCGACTGCAGTGAGGATCTGCTGGACCGGAACTGGCAGCGGCTGATCCTGACCCACCTGGAGGAAAAGCAGCACCGCGGCGTTCTGACCGGCGCTCCCATCACCGATATGAAGATCACGCTGATCGCCGGAAGAGCCCACGCGAAGCATACGGAAGGCGGCGACTTCCGCCAAGCGACCTACCGTGCCGTACGCCAGGGCCTGATGAAGGCGGAGAGCATCCTTCTGGAACCCTACTATTCCTTTACGGCGTCCTGTCCGTCGGAGACCGTCGGACGGATTATCAATGATATCAAATCCTTTAGCGGTACCGTGACAGACACCGAGACCTCTCCCGACGGTTCTTCGGGAACCGTCAGCGGAAGGGCCCCGGTGGACCGGCTGTCCGGATATCTCTCCACCTTCCCTTCCATCACCCGGGGAAAAGGGCGGATCAGTGTCTGGCCCGACGGATATGAGGCATGTGCCCGGGCCGATGAGATCGTGGAGGCCGCCGGCTATGATCCGCTCCGGGATACGGAGAACCCCTCCGGTTCCGTCTTCTGTTCCCACGGTTCCGGGATCAACATCCCCTGGGATCAGGTCAGCGAGTACATGCACATCGACACCGGAGCGGAAAAGGAGACGCAGGTGGAAGTCCGCCCCGTCATCCGTTACCGGGACCTGAGTTTTGACGACAAGGAACTGGAGGAGATCATGGACCGGGAGTTCGGTCCCATCCGCCGTCCCGTTTATTCCAGACCTCAGGTCAACAAGGCTCCGGAGGCAAAGGATCCGAAGGAAAAGAAAACCTATCTCATCATCGACGGATACAACGTGATCTTCGGCTGGGAGGACTTGAAGCGGCTTGCGCAGGATGACATGGATCTGGCCCGCGGTACCTTGATGGATCTCCTCGCCAATTACCACGGATTTACCCAGACCGAAGTGATCCTGGTCTTTGACGCCTACCGTGTCCGGGACTATGCCCGGAAAGCGGAGGATTATCACGGGATCCATGTGGTGTATACGAAGCCGAAACAGTCCGCGGACTCCTACATCCAGACCCTGTCCCGTGACATCGGAAAAAACTATTCCGTGCGAGTCGTCACATCCGACAGTCTCATTCAGCTTACCGCTCTCAGCGCCGGAGTGCTGCGGGTTTCCACCCGGGAGTTCCGGCATGAGATCCAGTGGGCTCTGGACCAGATTGAGACGGTTCTGAAAAAGAACGAAAACAGTCTGCACGGCACGAAGCTGGAGGAACTGTATGGAAAAGAATGATCTTGCTTCCCGTATGGAGGATCTGGCAGCTCAGTGCCAGCGCCGGTCGGTCATCACCCATTCGCATTTCCTGACGCCCGCCGAGCAGCATCAGATCGCAAACATCGCTTTCCTGCCGGAATCGGACGGCATTTCCGTGCTGTTTGGCGGAACGGAAGAATCCGAGCGGAAGATCCTGTTCTTCCTCCCCTATTACATGACGGAAGAGGATCTGGACTGGAGCGAGACCATCACCATCCTGGAGAGCCGCTGCCGGTTCGGAAAACCCGGTCACCGGGATTATCTCGGCTCTCTCATGGGACTGGGGATCCGCCGGGAGTTTCTCGGCGATATCTGGCTGGAGGATGAGAACGCCTACCTCTTCTGTATGCGCACGGTGAAAGATACGATCCTGAACGAACTGAAACAGGTGGGACGTAATGCCGTCACCATCCGGGAGATCTCTCCCGAGGACCTGCCCGGTCTGCACCGGCAGATGAGAAGCGAACGGTTCACCGTCATGTCGCCCCGGCTGGACGCCGTTGTCGCCGGCATGTTCCGGCTCTCCCGCACGGAAGGTGCGGAGCGTATCCGTCAGGGGCTGGTGCAGCACAACTATCAGGAATGCCTGAAAACGGATGCCCCGGTACGGGAAGGCGATGTGATCTCCCTGCGGGGACGCGGAAAAGGGATCGTCTCCGCCTTTGAAGGCACCACCCGCCGCGGCCGTATGTTTATCGAAGTCAAAATCTATCAGTGAGGATTCATGTATGGCAAATTACAAGCTCACGTTCTGCTATGACGGTTCCCGCTACCGCGGATGGCAGAATCAGAACAATGTATCCAGTACCATTCAGCATAAAATGGAATCTGTTCTGAAGGACATCCTTCACGAAGAGGTATCCATCCAGGCCTCCGGACGAACGGACGCCGGTGTTCACGCCCGCATGCAGGTGGCAAACTTTCACTGCGGGCAGGATCTGGAACCGGCCCGGATCCTCAGCCAGCTCCGCCATCAGCTGCCTCAGGACATCGGGGTTCTGCAGCTGGAACCAGTCCCGGAATCGTTTCATGCCCGGCTGAGCTGTACCGGGAAGACTTACCGGTACTATCTCTGGAATTCGGAAGAACCCTGTGTATTTCAGCGAAAATACCGTACCGTATATCCCGGTCCGCTGGATCTGGCTGCCATGAGGAACGCCTCCTCCCTTTTCACAGGAAAGCATGATTTCTCCGCTTTTACTTCCAGCCGGAACAAGAAACACAGCAGTGTCCGGACGATCCGGGAGATCACAATCTCACAGGATGGTCCGGAGATCATTCTGGAATACTCCGCCGACGGTTTTCTATATAATATGGTAAGAATCCTCACCGGCTCCCTCATCGAAGTGGGATCGGGAGAAAAAACGGCGGAGGATCTGTCTCACGCACTGGAAAGCGGGGTCCGTGCCGACGCGGGATTTACCGCGCCCCCTCAGGGGCTGTTTCTTTGGAACGTGGAATACTGAAAAAAAGGAGCGCATCTGCGCTCCTTTTTTTGGTCTTCCGTTATTAATAATCGTATTTGTGGATATCCAGATTGCTTTCCCCCAGAGGCTCCAGCGTGATCGCGGTCTGCAGCTGTCCCCACGTGATGGGGCGGATCTTCCGATCCCTTCCCAGAAGGAATACCCTTCCGGTCTCCTTATAAGGTTCAAACGCAAGTCCGGCTTCTCCGGTGGTCTCGAAAAGGATATAGGCGATCAGAGCATCCTGCTCCTTCCAGTCCTCTCCGTGAGGCGGTTCCCAGTCTTCCGGCAGTTCCTTCCGGCGTCCTATCTGGATCCCGGAGATGCGCTGACCGATGACTTCGGAGAACATCAGATCCAGATTGATGTTCCGGGCGCCGTTGGCCGCTTCCAGGCTCAGAGGAAGCGCGTTGATGCTCACGCGAACTTCACCGCCGTGAGCAAAGAGGACTTCCAGGCGGTCTCCGGTGTCAAACTGAATGATAATGGGATGATCCACCAGGATCAGTCTGGAAAACACCGTTTCCGGCGGGATGAACTCGATAAGAGGCGGGATGAAGTGATCATTATCCCCTTCCTGCTGAGAAAGGGCGATGGCAAAGTTCTGCATCCACTCCTGCGACATGTTGTAGGCGGGGCCTACGGAAAAAATATGCGAAATACGGCGACCGGCGATACTGGTATTCGAGAAGAAACGCGTCAGCTCTTCCGGCATCTGCAGGATGGGCGCAGACCAGCTGTCCCCGTCGTAGTGATTGTTCAGAAAATTGTTGTCTCCATTCGTATTGATCATGGATTCGATCCTCCCGGTGAGATGATGGTCCGACGGCTGGTCGGAGCGTCTTTCCCATTATAAGTCATCGGGAAGTCAAACTCAATGGTTTTAGCGCCTTGACGTCAGGAAGAAAAGCTTTTACAATGCACAAAAAGCAGGAAAGGAGGCAAGCCATGGATAACCGTATCCTGGAATTGAAAATACCGGAAGACATGAACGGTCTGCCGGTGCGACGGGTGCTCAAACAGCAGTTCCATTTTGCCTCTTCCCTGATCTCCCGGCTGAAAACGAAACCGGACGGCATCTGTCTGAACGGAGAGAAAGTATACACCAATGCACTGGTGAAAACCGGGGATCTGCTCACGGTGAACATCACGGATCTGGATCCCTTCAATCCTGCGGAGCCTCGGGAATTCTCCCTGGACATCCGGTATGAGGATGCGGATCTTCTCATCATCCACAAGCCTGCCGGCATGGCCGTACACGGATCCGACCGTCTTCCCAGTATTACGGTGGCCAATGCCTGTTCATGGCGTTACGGACAGGACTGCTCCTTCCATCCGGCGCACCGGCTGGACAAGGGCACCTCCGGACTTCTGGTCATCGCAAAATCCGCCTATGTCCATGACCGGCTGCGTTCCCGGATGCATACAGCGGATTTTGAGAGAAGCTATCTTGCCGTAATCGAAGGAGTCATGGATCCCCCCTGCGGCACGATCTGCAAGCCCGTCTCCCGGGATCCGGTGGAGGGCATCCGCCGGGTCATAGATCCGGAGGGACTCGCCTCCGAGACCCGGTATGAAACACTTCAGGAATCAAACGGACGGTCTCTGGTCTCCGCGTTTCCCGTCACGGGACGGACGCATCAGATCCGGATCCATTTTTCCTCCTGTGGCCATCCGCTGATCGGGGACCCTGTCTACGGCACGGTTTCCGAAATGATCCGACGGCCGGCACTGCACTCCCACCGGATCCATCTGGTCCATCCGGTCACCGGTGAAGTGCTGGATCTGGTAGATCCACTTCCCGAAGACATGTCCCGTCTATTTTAACGATTCTGGATGTTCAAAAAACGGTAATAATATGGTACTATAATGGTCTAAGAAGTCAAAGCCGGTTTTCCGGGTACAGAGTGCCCGTCCGGCTTTATGAAAACACAGTCTGAACTGCAGGGATTCCCCCTATGATCATGCATTAAAAAAGAAAATCATTAATCTTTTTTAAGACTGCATGATTCCCTGTTTTTTTACGTTATTATTTTTGACAAAGGAGTTATTTGTGGAAGATCAATTCATTGTCGAACTGTTCTTCTCTGACCCTGATTCCGCACTGGAAGAATTAAGAATTAAATACGAGAATTACTGCCATACCATTGCGTTTAACATATTGGGCAACAACGAGGACTGCGATGAGTGCGTCAATGACATGCTTCTTCGCGTATGGAACTCCATCCCCCCCAACCGGCCGGAAAATCTGGCCGCCTATGTCGGCAAGATCACACGGAACCTGGCACTGGACATGTTGCGAAAGACCAATGCCGAACGCAGAGGCGGCGGTGAATCTCAGATCGCCTTTGAGGAACTTGGCGATATTCTTCACGGAAAAAACGAACTGGCTCAGATGGAGGACTCCAAAGAAATACAGGAAGCACTGAACCGTTTTCTCGGTGCTCTTTCCAAGACCGAGCGCGGAGTCTTCATGCGGCGGTACTGGATGATGGAACCGGTCGCTGTCATTGCTTCCACATACGGCATGAGTCTGTCCAAGGCATCTTCCATGTTGCACAGACTCCGTCAACGATTGAAAAAACAGCTGGAAAAGGATGGTATCAACTTGTGAGAACTGAAGATTTCATGGATCTTCTCAATGAGGTTGACGACAAGTTCATACAGGAACTCTACGAGGAAACTGAGTTCAGTAAACCGGCGAAGAAAACTTCCCGCGCCAGCATCGTCTGGACCCGCTGGGCAGCCATTGCCGCCGCATTTGCGCTGATCATTATCAGTTCCGTCGTGCTGATGAAGTATAAATCGGCACCTACCGTTATCGTTCCGGATTCCTCCCAGCATCTCAACGAATCCAAGGACTCCTCGGTAGTCTATGCCGATGACGGCTCACCGGCCGTGATCCTGGACATCAACCCGAGTATTGAGATCAAGATCAACGAAGAAACCGATCAGGTCAGTCAGCTGATCCCGCTGAACAAGGATGCGGAAGAGCTTCTGACCAACGTACTGATGACAACCACCAAAGTCAACGACTGTGTGGATCAGCTCCTGACCGAGTTGTCCGGCAGCTCCTACATCACACCCACCAGCAACTCCATTCTTGTCACGGTGGTAAACGGGAATGAACAGCAGGCACAGCATCTGTCCGACCTGATGATAAACGGACTGCAGGAATCGGCAAAGAAGGAGCACATGTCCCTTTCCATTCTCGCGCAGCACCTGCCGGATCCTGCAAAGTATGGTGAGCTCGCCATGCAGAATGAGATCTCCGTAGGCAAAGCCGCTCTCATCAGCAGCATCGCCGACAATCTGAACGCAACGGAATACGATTATACGAGACTGGCGGACATGAACATTCAGGCCCTGAACCAGGTGGCCGATTACGTCAGTACATCTCTCAACCGTATCGGCAACGTTGCCGGAGACATCAACGAGGAACAGCTGGATCTTATCGGCATCGCCTCCATGGAACTTGAGACTGCTCTGCAGATGGCTCAGGACATCTCCGAGACCTATGCCCAGCTGGTCAACGCCAATCCGGCGGCCAATGATCCGGTCAATTACAACCGCTGGATCACCATGGAACAGAACGGCAATTCCGAATGGTCACTCGTGATCCGGGATCCCAACTCCAGTCAGTCCCCGGTCGTCTTCGGATTCTCCGGCGGCTCCTCATCACCGGAACGGGTACCGAACATCTTCGAACATGCATGGCAGGGATTCTACAATTTCTGGAATTCCTTCCTCCCCTTCTGATCGTACACAAAACAATAAAAAGCAGTGGTTTTTCATAAACCACTGCTTTTTTCATGCGTTTCTGTATTTTTCAATAAGGTATTCCATGGCATGCCTGTATCCGTCAAACCCATCTCCGGCGATGGTCTTTTCCGCCGCCATCGAGGTATAGGAGAACTGCCGGAACTTGTCTCTGGAATAGATGTCGGAGAGATGTACTTCCACCGTCGGGATACTCACCGCCTTCAATGCATCCAGGATGGCAACACTGGTGTGGGTATATGCCGCGGGATTGATGACGATCCCGTCGATCTGATCGAAATACGCTTTCTGGATCGCATCCACAAGATCTCCCTCGTGGTTGGACTGATACAGTTCCACTTCCACTCCCAGTTCCTCCGCCCAGAGTCGGATGGAATCCTGCAATGCCTGAAAGTCCTGCTTTCCGTAAATATCCGGCTCCCGGATCCCTACCATATTGATATTCGGTCCGTTGATCACAAGAATCTTCACAGTTTCAACTCCTTTATGATCTTTTTCGCATTCTCATAAGCGTTGACACACTGGATGGTGATATCCGACCATCCTCGGTATTTCGGCATTCTTTCCCGGATCAGTTTTTCCACCGGGGTAGACTGAGAGACCGGTCTGCCGGCCTTCGACAACGTTGTCATGTCCTCCCGGTCCAGGAACACGATATGGCTGTTCTGATGCAGAAGAGGATAATTCTCGTCCCGGGTAACGACGCCACCGCCGGTCGCGATGATGAGACCGCTTTTCTTGGAGAATTCACGAAGCACTTCGGTCTCCACTTTCCGGAACGCATCCTCCCCTTTTTCCGCAAAAAACTCGGGAATGCTGCATCCGATCTTTTTCTCGATCTCCGCATCCATATCCACCAGTTTCCGGCCGGTGAGTTTCTCCAGTTTCTTCCCGCAGGAAGTCTTTCCGGCACCGGGCATGGCAATGAGTGCAATGTTCATCATCTGGGATTCCAGTTTTCCGATGATCTCCTCCACCCGCTCCTTCGGGATCTTACGGTCGAGGAAACGTTCCGCGGCTGCGATTCCCTGAGAGACCAGCATGGACAGGCCTCCAGAACAGGGGATCCCTCTCTTCTCCGCATCCAGGATCAGTTGGGTGCGGTAGGGGTTGTAGATCACATCGAACACGCCCTCCAGAGCAGGAAGTCTCGTCAGATCCGCCAGAGACTCTCCGTTATTGGGATACATCCCGACGGGAGTCGCGTTGACCAGGATCTGAACATCGTCATGATCATAGAAGTTCCCGAAATTCAGTTCGCCTTTTCTGGACACCGTGAGGATCTCCGCAGCGCCCATATCCTGCAGCACCGCCCGGATAGTGGGGGCCACGCCGCCGTTTCCGAGGATCATGCATTTTTTATCTTTTACGGGGACTCCGGCCCGTTCCACCATGTAGGCAAAACCGGTGTAGTCCGTGTTGTCTCCGCGAAGCTGTCCGTCTTTCAGGCGTACCACGGTATTGACACTGCCGATCTTTTCCGCCTGAGGCGTGATCTCATCCAGGAACGGAATGACCGCCTTTTTATAGGGAATGGTGACATTGAACCCGTCATAGTCATTGCCCTTCATGAATTGTTCCAGCTGATCCCGCTCCACTTCGATCAGATCGTAACGGTATCCCGCTGCCATCTCATGGATCTGAGGAGAGTAGCTGTGTCCCAGTTTCTCTCCCAGCAGGCCGAACTTGCCGTTCCGGATCTTCTGATGGGCACGGCTGAGACGCATGACGTCCTGAAAGAATTCCAGCACATATTCATCCATCGGCGGATCCGCATGTTCCTGCAGTTCCTGAAGGTGACTGCGCTCCCGCGCGGCATCAAATACCGGCAGTCCCCTCTCCTTTTTATAGGCGGCGACACCGGAACTGATGTCCATGCGTTTCAAAAACAGTTCCACCAGTTTTTCATCGATCTCGTTGATCTGTTCTCTGAGCTCTTTGATATCCATCCGTTTTCATGCACACCCGGAGGATGTACGCTCCTTTCCTGGAAGGTTCCTTAGATGTTTCCGGCCTGACGCTGCATCAGGTCCATTATGGTAAGGGCCGCTGCCGCTTCCACTACAGGCCGCGCCCGGAGCACCACGCAGGGATCATGCCGTCCCCTGATGCACAGGGTCGTGTTTTCCATCGTCTCAAGATCCACGGTCTCCTGTTCCTTCCCGATGGAAGGCGTGGGACGAAACACCACATCAAACTGGATCGGCATACCGTTGGAGATGCCGCCGTTGATACCGCCGGCATGATTCGTCTTGGTGACTATTCTTCCGTTTTCCACGCGCAGGGCGTCGTTGGCTTCGCTGCCCCGCATGGAGGCAAGACGGAAACCGGCGCCGAACTGGATCCCCTTTACGGCGGGGATGGCAAACATGGCGCGGGCCATCTCCCCTTCGATATTCTCTCCCCGGTCGGGACTGCCGATGCCCGCGGGCACATTGGAAATCGTGATTCCGACGATACCTCCGACGCTGTCCTCCTCGCTTCGGGCCTGAAGGATCACTTCCTCCATCTGTTCCGGTGTGGGATCCTCCACTCCGCCGATATTGCGGATGACGGAGGACACGTCGATCCCCTTCTCTTTCAGAAACAGTTTGGCCACCGCGCCGGCGAACACCAGCGGTGCCGTCAGCCGTCCGGAAAAATGACCTCCGCCGCGGATATCGTTGTGTCCGTCATACCGGACATGCGCGGCATAGTCCGAATGAGACGGACGGGGTTTCCGTTTAAATTCGGAATAATCCGAGGAATGCTGGTCGGAGTTTCGGATCAGGGCACACAGCGGAGCTCCCGTAGTGACACCGTCCAGTACTCCCGAAATGATCTCCGGAAGATCCGACTCCTTCCGGGCAGTGGACGTGCTGTTCTTTCCCGGAGCACGCCGTGCCATTTCCGAGAGGATGAATTCCGTATCCAGTTTCAGTCCCGCCGGGACCCCGGTGAGGACGACTCCGATGGCGGGGCCATGGGATTCTCCGAATAATTCGTATCTCACTTATGATTCCTCCTCTTCTCCGCCCAGTATTCTGTAATCTTCATAAAAGGACGGATAGGATTTGTTGACGCTCTCCGCCTGTTCGATGGTGACGGCGGAATCCGTCAGAAGCGTCATCACCGCCGCCGTCATGGCAATCCGGTGATCGTTGCAGGAACTCACGACCGCTCCGTGAAGCGGGGTTCCCCCGCGGATGGTCATTCCGTCCGGCAGTTCCGTATAGTCTGCTCCAAAGGCTTCCAGCAGCGCGCACACCGACTGGATCCGGTCCGATTCCTTGATGCGGAGACGTTCCGCATGTTCGATCCGTGTCTCTCCTTCCGCCCTGCAGGCGACCGCCGTGATCACGGGCACGAGATCCGGGATATCCGTTGCGTCCAGCACGATACCGGACAGTTTCGCCGGAGAGACGGTCACGGAATCCCCGGATTTCCTTACATCGGCACCGAAGCGCTCCAGAACATCCAGGATCTTCCGGTCTCCCTGCGCGGAATCCAGTCGTAGTCCCGTCACGGTAACGGGCCGGGTCCCGATGGCACCGGCGCACAGCCAGAAGGCCGCATTGGACCAGTCGCCCTGAACGGTGCTCTCCGGCGGCATATGATAGGTCCCCTGAACATAGTAGGTGTCCTCATGCAGAGTCACATCGATCCCTGCCAGACGCATACACTCCACGGTAATGTCCAGATAACTGCCGGACTGGATCTCCCCGGTCATGCGGATGGTCCCGCCCCCCATGAGAGGAAGGGCAAAGAGCAGTCCGCTGATGAACTGGGAGGAGACGTTGGCCGCAATGACAAAGTGCGGATCGGTCAGGCTCCCGGAAACCGTGAAGGGCTGTGTTCCCTGCGGTGCCGGGCTGGCACCGTGACGGAGCAGTTCCTCGTACAGTGGCGACAGGGGCCGCTGGCTGAGTCTTCCGTGCATCACGAATTCTCCCTCGATCCCCAGTGCGCAGGCCACCGGCAGCAGAAAACGAAGCGTGCTTCCGGATTCGCCGCAGTCCATGGATGCAAAGGAAGGCAGAGCCGTCCGGTCAACAGGAGTTACCTGAATCACACCCTTTTTATAGGTGATAGCCGCACCCATGGCATTGAGACAGCGTATGGTTGCCAGGATGTCTTCCGACCCGGAGGTGCAGAAGATCCGGCACGGTTTTTCAGAAAAAGCAGCACAGATGAGCATCCGATGGGCATAGGATTTCGACGGGATCGCAGGAACCGTGCCCGATAATGCTTCCGTGTTTACTGTTACAGTCATCTCAGTTCAATCCTTCCCCTCCGGGATTCAGACCCCTCGGATCAGATATTCTCTGGCTTCCTTCAGAGAAAGCCTGCGGATCTCACAGTCCCCCAGCGCACGGGGAATGATCAGGCTGATGGAATCCCCGGACCGTTTCTTGTCATGGGCAATGGCATCCGCGATCTCCGCCGGCCGGTACATGGAAGTCGTGGGAAGAGACAGTTTTGAGAGGATCTTGATGATAAAGTCCGCCGTGTCCTTGTCGCAGTCTCCGTTTGCCTCTGCCGCACGGGCAATGATGGCAAGTCCGATGGCCACGGCCTTTCCGTGGGGCACGGAATACTGGGACAGCTTCTCAATGGAATGCGCGGCGGTATGACCGAGGTTCAGAAGCGCTCTCTTTCCGTTGTCCCGCTCATCTTCCTGCACGATATCCCGTTTGATGGTAACGCATTTCTCGATGATACGCTCGATGTTCCGCTCCGGTTCCAGGACCAGAGACAGGATCTCGGGATCTTTCAGGATCCCGTATTTTACCACTTCCGCACATCCGTCGATAAAGACCTCTCTCGGCAGAGTCTCCAGCGTGGAGTGATCACACAGCACCATCTCCGGCTGCCAGAAGGCACCGGCGAGGTTCTTCCCGCTGGGAAGATCCACTGCGGTCTTTCCTCCCACCGAGGAGTCCACCATGGCGAGGAGCGTGGTGGGGATCTGGACATAACGGATCCCTCTCATATAGGTCGCAGCGGCGAAACCGGCCAGATCTCCGGTCACCCCGCCGCCCAAAGCGACGAGGATGTCGGATCTGGTGATGCCGTTTTCCGCCATGTAGTTGAGAAGACGGACATACATCTCCGGAGTCTTGGAACGCTCTCCGTGAGGATAGACGAACAGATGGGTATCATAGCCGGCGCTCTTCAGGCTCTCTCCCACCTTCGTGGCATAGAGCTTTGCCACCTCATCTCCGCAGACGATGCAGGCGCTCTCTCCGCCCGCTTCCTTGCGGATCAGGTTGCCGGACACCTTCAGAAGGTCTCCGTCGATCAGGATGGGATAGCTGTTTGATGCCTTCACACGTACTTCAGTCATGAGCTCCGTCCACCTTTACTTTCATTTTCCTTCCCTCTTCCAGCAGTTCCTGAAGACGGTCGGCGTCTTCTTCGCTGATGGCATTGCGGATATCCGTCACGGACTGGATGAAATGATCCAGTTCCGCCACGAGATTATCTTTGTTTTCCAGAAACAGCTGCGTCCACATGACGGGATTGAGACGTGCCACGCGGGTCATATCCTTATAGCTTCCCGCGGACAGTCCCGTATGTTTCTCGGCGCTGGGGCTTTTGATATAGCAGCAGGATACCACATGGGCCATCTGGGACGTGTAGGCGATCATCCGGTCGTGATCCTCCGCCGTGGCGAAGGTGATCCGTCCGAAATGACAGGGTGCCAGCAGGTCCTTGATGCTCTGCAGAAAATTGATGTCGTCGAAATGAGGCGGCACGATGACCATGGGCTGACCGTCAAACATTCCGGCAAAACTGTTTTTGAATCCGGAATACTGGGTACCGGCCATGGGATGGCCACCCACATAGGTGAATCCGTATTCCTCGGCGACTTCAAATCCCGCCTTGCAGATCTCCATCTTGGTGCCACCGCAGTCCATCACGACCCCGTTCTTATTGAAGACCGGTCCGTATTTTCTCAGATAATCGATGGTGTCCTGCGGAAACAGCGCAATAAGGATCAGATCACACTGGGGAATGGTGTTCTCATCCAGCAGTCCGTCGGCCACGCCTGCCAGCATGGCATACTGGGAAACGGCAGGAGTCCGGTCATACACATACACCGTATGTCCCGCACTTTTGTAATCCCGGGCAAAGGATCCGCCGATCAGTCCGATGCCCGCTACACCAACAATCATTTCAACGCCTCCCGGATCTTTCGGATCTTTTCACACAGCGGACTGAGATGGTCCACTGCAATGGACTGAACGCCGTCGCACAGTGCCTTCGTGGGATCCGGATGGACCTCCAGAAGCAGTCCGTCGGTGCCGGCTGCCGTCGCCGCGCAGGCCATGGCGGGAACGAATTCCGCATTGCCTATGGCATGACAGGGATCGGAGACGACAGGAAGATGGCTGAGTTTATGCACCACCGGAACAACGGACAGGTCCATGGAGTTCCGGGTGGATTCCGAGATGGAACGGATGCCCCGCTCACACAGGATCACGTTCCGGTTTCCTTCCGAAAGGATGTATTCCGCACTCATGAGCCACTCCTCCACCGTATTGGCCAGCCCCCGTTTCAGGAGCACCGGTTTTCCGGAGTGTCCCAGTTCCCGCAGCATGGAGAAGTTCTGCATGTTCCGGGAGCCTACCTGAAGGATATCCACATCCTCATACAGGTCCAGATCGGCAGCATCCACCAGTTCCGTCATGACGGGCAGGCCGGTGGCCTTCTTTGCCTTCAGCAGAAGATCCAGGCCCTCTTTCCCCAGGCCCTGGAAGGAGTAGGGCGACGTGCGGGATTTGAACGCACCGCCCATGAGGACACGGGCTCCGTTGGCGCGAGCCGCTTCCGCAACCTGAAGGATCTGTTCTTCCGATTCCACGGCACTGGGTCCGGCAAACACGGCAAAGTGTCCCCCGCCGATCCTGGTCCCGTCGGACAGTTCCACCACCGTATCTTCCGGGTGGAACTTGCGGTTGGCCGCCTTAAAGGGCTCCGACACGCGTTTGACGCTCTCCACGATCTCCAGTGCCTCCAGCAGTTCCGTATCCACACGGCTGACATCTCCCACAAGGCCCACGATGGTGGTGTTCTCGCCGGATGAGATATCCGCATCCAGCCCCTGTGCCTTCAGCCATCCGACAAGATTGGCGATCTGCTCTTCGGTTGTTCTTTTCTTCAGTACGACGACCATTTTGTTTTCCTCCGAATATAAAAAGAAACGTGCAGTGGATCTCACTGCACGGATGCTCTCATCAAGACGTTCTGCACATGCGAAATCCCTATTACCTCATTATAACAAAGTAATAGCCGGAATAGGAATATTCAAATGCAGAAATCTTCGTGTTCATTGCTTTTTCCTGTCCGTAAAATTTAGCTCTTTAAAGTATAAAACAAGCATATGGCACTGTCAAGGGTTTTTCCGGGCCTCCGGCAGCATGAAAGACGGATCCGAAGATCCGCCTTTCACACAGTACCCGAAGGTGATTATTTGATGGTGATGATCAGCTCGCCGGCCTTGACATTGTCGCCTGCAGAGGCCAGAACGCTCTCGATTTCGCCGTCCATACGGGCCACGATGGAAGTCTCCATCTTCATGGCCTCCACGACTGCCAGCACCTGATTCTCCTTGACCTTGTCGCCTTTCTTCACATTGATCTTGGAGACCAGTCCCGGGATCGGTGCGCCCACCTGGCTCTTGTCCTCCGGATCGGCCAGAGTGACCGGCTTCGCGGTGGAAGTGGCGAAGGGATCCGGCACTTCCACTTCGCGGGCGGTGCCGTTGAGTTCAAAGTGGACGGTGCGGGTGCCGTCGGGATTCTGGGATCCCAGGCCAAGATAGCGGATGACCAGCGTCTTGCCGTCGGCGATATTGATCTTGCTGGTCTCGCCCATGGCCATGCCGTTGAAGAACACGTGGGAACCCATACGCATCATGTAGCCGTATTCCTGACGGTGCTTGCAGTAGTCTTCCACGACTTTCGGATACAGCACCCAGGAAATGACCATCTGATCCGTGGGATCCGGCTGGAACTTGGATACCTGTTCCCTTGCCTTTTCGAAGTCCACCGGCTCCATCAGTTCGCCGGGACGGCAGGTAATGGGTTCATCACCCTTGAGCACGATCTTCTGCAGCTCTTCCGGGAATCCCCAGGAAGGCTGCCCCATCATGCCCTTCATGTAGGACACCACGGAATCCGGGTAGCTCAGCTGGGCACCTTTGGTAAGGATGTTCTCCGGAGTCAGGTCGTTCTGTACCATGAAGATGGCAAGGTCTCCCACCATCTTGGAAGACGGTGTGACTTTGACGATGTCGCCCAGCATCTCATTGACGCTCTTGTACATCTCCTTGACATCCTGGAAGCGGTCGCCCAGGCCCAGAGACACTACCTGCGGATAGAGATTGGTATACTGTCCGCCGGGGATCTCATATTTGTAGATATCCGTTACGGGAGCGGTGATGCCGGTGTCGAAATTCTTGTATCTCAGACGGACATCTCCCCAGTAATCGGTCAGATACTGCAGCTTGTCCAGGTCCAGGCCGGTGTCTCTCTCCTGACCCTGCAGGGCAGCCACCACGGCATTGAGGGACGGTTGGCTGGTCAGGTGGGACATGGAGGAGATGGCGCAGTCCACGACATCCACGCCGGCTTCCGAAGCCATGAGCAGAGTAGCCACCTGGTTGGAGGTGGTATCGTGGGTGTGCAGATGGATGGGAACTCCGATCTCCTGCTTGAGTTCGTAGACCAGTTTCTTGGCGGAATACGGTTTCAGCAGGCCCGCCATATCCTTGATGGCGATCATGTGGGCGCCGCGGCGCTCCAGTTCCTTGGCCATCTTGATATAGTATTCCAGTGTGAACTTGTCGTTCTTCGGATCCAGGATCTCGCCGGTATAGCAGATGGAGGCTTCACAGAACTTGCCCTGTTTGAGCACTTCGTCCATGGCCACTTCCATTCCCGGGATCCAGTTGAGGGAGTCGAAGATCCGGAAGACATCGATGCCGGCCTTGGCAGATTCCTCCACGAACTTGCGGATGACGTTATCCGGATAGTTCATGTAGCCCACGGCATTGGCGCCGCGCAGCAGCATCTGAAACGGGATGTTGGGGATCTTGGAACGGAGCATCTCCAGACGCTCCCAGGGATCCTCAAACAGGAAGCGGAAAGCCGTATCGAAGGTGGCGCCGCCCCACATTTCCAGAGAGAAGCAGTCCGCTTCGATCTCCGAGGTGCCGTCGGCACCTTTCAGCATATCTCTCGTACGCATGCGGGTGCTCAGCAGAGACTGATGGGCATCGCGCATGGTGGTATCGGTAATGAGAAGCTTCTTCTGATCCATGACGTACTTGGACAGAGCTTCGGGACCCTGTTTGTCCAGGATGGGCTTCAGGCCCTCTCCCCGGTTTCCGGTGACCGGCGGGAAACGGGGACTGTCGAACTGATCCCGTTCGGTGGAGGGATTGGCCACCTGGATGTTTGCGATGTATTTCAGGATTCTGGTGGCACGGTCTCTCGCCTCGACGATATCGAACAGTTCCGGCGTCTCATCGATAAACTTCGTGGAGCACTGACCGGCACGGAACGTGGGGTGTTTCAGGATGTTCTCCACGAAGGGGATATTCGTCTTGACACCGCGGACATGGACTTCGCCCAGTGCGCGACGCGCCTTGTTCACGACACCGTCAAAGGTATTGTCGAAGGACGTGATCTTGACCAGCAGCGAATCGTAGTACGGCGAAACGCTGTAGCCAACGCCGGTGCATCCGCCGTCCACACGGATCCCGTAGCCGCCGGGTGTGCGGTAGGAAGTGATCTTGCCGGTATCGGGAGCAAAGTTGTTAGCCGGATCTTCCGTCGTGACACGGCACTGGATGGCATAGCCGCGAAAATGGACATCGGACTGATCGTGGATGCCGATGAGCTCATTGGTCAGGGAATATCCTTCCGCAATGAGGATCTGTGCACGCACGATATCCACACCGGTGACCACTTCCGTAACGGTGTGTTCCACCTGGATACGGGGATTCATCTCGATGAAGTAATGGTTGCCGTCGCGGTCCACCAGAAATTCCAGTGTGCCGGCGGAAACATAGTTCACATACTTGGCGATCTTTACCGCATCACGGTACAGTGCCTGACGGGTCTCCTCCGGAACCGAGAACGCCGGAGCGAATTCCACGACCTTCTGGTAGCGTCTCTGCAGAGAGCAGTCACGCTCGCCCAGATGTACCACATTGCCGTATTTGTCGCCCAGCACCTGGATCTCGATGTGTTTCGGATCCACCAGGAACTTCTCCATGAAGATATCGTCATTGCCGAAGGCCTTCTGTGCTTCGCTCTTGACGAGATTGAACTGGATGCGCACATCCTCTTCGCTGTCGCAGCGGCGCATACCGCGTCCGCCGCCGCCGGCGGCTGCTTTCAGGATGACCGGAAAACCGAACCCTTTTGCAATCTCCACGGCTTCATCGGCATCCTTGATGGGTTCCTTCGTACCGGGGATCGTGGGGACCTCGCAGGCCCAGGCGATCTTTTTCGCTTCCAGTTTGTCGCCCATTTTCGCCAGGACCTCGGAAGGAGGTCCGATAAATGCGATGCCGGCATCCTCGCACGCCTTGGCAAATGCGGGGTTCTCGGACAGGAATCCGTAACCCGGATGAATGGCGCTGACGCCGCGCCGTTTGGCAAGGTCAATGATGGCAGGGATATCCAGGTATGCCTGCAGCGGGCTCTTGTTCTTACCGATGAGGTACGCCTCGTCCGCCTTCATGCGGAACAGCGAGTTGATGTCCTCATTGGAATACATCGCCACCGTATTGATGCCCAGATCGTGGCTGGCGCGGAAAATACGGATCGCGATCTCACCGCGGTTGGCGGCAAGGATTTTGTCAAATGTC
>JAEIGA010001953.1_pt1 | contig 32866 bp, 41 predicted proteins | sample 9270691 | NCBI WGS metagenome assembly JAEIGA01 (sample SAMN17057246, study PRJNA624740) | gut metagenome | biome: biome; isolation source: fecal sample | host: Bos grunniens | place: China: Xizang | collected 2019 | reverse complement strand
TGTTTTATGAATGGACAAGACTGCTGTTAATGTTGTGGGTTCACAAGTCATTGCATTACCAACAAGACACCTACCAATCTCTGGAATCATAGTTACATATTCAAACTCCTTTTCCAACGCCGTCGCCAATGTTGTTTTACCCGAACTTTCAGTACCACATATACATATGTGGTGGGCATATGAACGTTTAACCGCTGGAGTAAGATAATCCCAATATTTTAAGGGATTCTCTTTTATTTGAGTTGCTGAAATAGGAACTTTGGTACGTGTAAGGTCAAATAACAAATATTCTTTTTTAGAATAGTCTGCCATATATTTAACATACATTTCACTACCAACAATCACATCAATATCTTCTAACTCATCTTTTAAAAATTCACACCATTCTTCTGATGATTTTACGTCAGATGCTGAAGAGGAATTAAGTTTGGTTGGGTCATAGGTTATTGGTTTAACTATAAACTCACTAGCCAATGAATAATCCAAATCAAAACTATCTTCAATCCATTGTACGCGCTGTTTAACATCAATAGGTTCATTATCATTACCCAACACTAATATTTTAACACAATTAGCGTGAATAGATGCAAACTCTATCAATTCTTTATGACCTTTGTGAAATGGCATAAATTTACCAATTACCAATGCTTTTTTTTCCATTATTTTTGAAAATTAAAATTTATATCTAATTTATAAGGTTCATCTTCCCAAGATAACTTTTTACCAATTAATTTTTCAATAGTCCCTTTTGGAACTTTAACATAATGTTGTTTATATCCACTTACTAGCCAAAATCCTATTTCTTCATCTTCTTCTATTCGAATTGGTAAACTTGAATGTATTTCCTCATTACCTTTTTTATCAACTGTTAACCACACCATATATTTTTTATTTCTGAATTGCAAAGATACAATTTTTTTCTTAAATAAACAAATATTTAGTGTTAAAATTAATCAAATATGCTTTCTGTTTTGCCACTTATCTTTAAATACTTAAAGAAATTACCCATAAAACCATGAAACGCCAATGCAAATAATATTGTATATAAAATTAATATATCATAATCTTTCATTGATACTGCAATAAGCATATAACTTATATCAATTACAACAAATACTATCCAAGCAAAAATATTATGATTTAACAACATTATTGTTGCAATAATTGATACAACACTGATTATTAAATCACATAGCATATGAATTTTATCATTTGGAACAATAAGTAAAATGCCTCCAATTGTTAATGCGATTAGTATTAAATAAAAAGCTGTATGATTAACATTTAAATTTTTAATATTATCATTGTTTTCAACTTTCCATTTCAAAGTACCAATTAAAGATAAAAGAAAAGTAAATAACTGAAATGTAAAACTAAATATTAATCCCCGTTCCAAAAAAAGAGCACCAGTTAAAATAGCAGCCAACATTCCATAAAACCACGTCCAAATATTGTTTTTCGTTGCGAAATATACTGATGCTAAATTAAACACCACACTCATTACCCCTATTGTTGTTATCATATTTATATTTTTTATTGATTTCTTATGCAAAGATAATATAAAAAAAGGAAACTACAAAATAGTTTCCCTTAAAAATTGTTAAATATGTATATTTACGCCAACATTAAAATTAAATGGTGCATCAATAAAATACAAATTTTCACCCGTATAAGACTTCATACCATTAGAGAATGTGGTTGTATTAAAGATATTATTAACTTCACCCTTTATTGTACAATATTTAAATGAATATGAAACATAAGCATTACAGCGTATTGATTCATTTAATACAAATGTTTCCAACAAATCAACATTCATCTTATCACGATAATTCATAACAAAACCACAAGCAAATTTGTTATAGTTAACATCAATGCTTTGTCTCATCATAAAATTAGGTGTCATAGTATGTTTATATACCTCACCATTATCATCAATGATTTGATTTTTAGACAACGAACTTGCATTGGTAAAACTCAACCAAGATAAAGGTTGATATGTTGCAGATAATTCAATACCCATACGTCTACTAGCATTGACATTATTTTTCAACATAATACCATTCTTTCCCATTTCACCATTAAAAATCAATTCATTGGCAAAATCCATATAGAAAAGGTTTGCATTAATCTTGAATTTATTTGTAAAATACTTTACACCAAACTCAACATCATCAACTGTTTCATGCTGTTTAGTAATCAACCCAATGAAATTATCTTCGCCACCAAACATATCTGTTCGTGTAGGTTCTCTATTAGTATGTGCAAATGTTGTATAAATATTCAACGATGAATTAACCTTAAATGTCGCACCCAAATTATAATTAATAAAGTCCCAGTTAATTTTTTCAAATGGTACATCACCCTTATAATCAAAATCTGCGTGTCTATACTGAATATTACCCAACAAATGTATTACATTATTCTCATACTCAGTTTTTACAAATACATTAATGTCATTCTTATATCCCTTATTAGAATACAAAATATTATCTTCTGTAAGGTTAGTGAGACCCGTATGACTTCTATTAAATGATGAACCATTAACGCCACTTGTCAAAGTGAAATCGTTAATATACCATTTAACAGCAATGTTACCACCTATCATATGATGGTTCAATTTATAACGTAACACCTCAGATGTATTAGTCTCATCACCCAACATACGATAATTAAAATTATCTACATCAAAGTCATACCAACCATCTAAAAAGTTATAATATATTGAACTTGAAAGTGTCACATTATCACTTAAAAGACCTTTATAGGCGATTTTATTGATTGATTGTAGAAATCTATCATCCTCACTTTTAACGCACCCATTTGCCCTTTTATTGACCTTTAACTCGTTTTGAGTATTACCAATCCATCCTTGACCATTACGTGAAAGACCACTAAATGATAGAATGTCAATACTATGATAATCATTAATATTAACACCAAACTTCAAGAATACTGACTGCGAATTATTTGAAGCATAATCTCTATACCCATCAGTCTGTTTATGTGTTACCTTTCCATAAATACCACATTTATTAAATCTACCACTATTAAATTCTGCACTTGCTGAATACGTACCAAAACTACCACCATTGATATTAATATTGGTATATTGAGGTGATGAAAGATTTATTGACTCAAAATTAATACTACCGCCATATCCTGATGTACCATTTTGAAGCGAAGTAGCACCCCTCTGTACATTAATACTTTGAAGACTACCAATCATATTAGGAATATTACTAAAATAAACTCCCAAATCTTCACCTTCATTCAAAGGCATACCATCAAGTGTCATATTAATTCGACTTTGGTCAATACCTCTAATTCTAAAATAAGCATAACCAAACTCATTACCTGTATCTGAATATGCCATAATAGATGGTTGTTCAGCAAGAATATAAGAAGGTTCTTGACAAATATTCTTTTTATTCAAATAATCTTTATTAATGGTTTCACTAGTTGTAAAACCACTGTTATAAAAACCTACAACGGTTACTTCATCAATATCATAAGTAATTGAATCATTAACATTAGCAAATGTCAACATTGAAGTAATAAACAACGTCACCAAAATAACTATTCTTTTCATACTAAAACTTTTATTTGATTATTATTTAATTCTTTTAATGCTTTTGTATTACAGTTTTTTATTAATCTTTTCCTTAACCCGTGTTCACCAATCACAAGAGATTTTCCTTTTTTATTTTTTATATGACATAAAATTTCATATTTCTCTGCACGATAAATAAATGAGCGAATAGCTATCATATTAACAATTACCCAATTTTCTTCACGGTCTTTTAATTTAATAGGAAGCATATCCACACCATATATACCTAACATCTCGAATGCATCTGTATATGTTGTGTACGCATATCCCGTTTCCCATATTCTTACAATATCACCTATTTCAAATTTAGTACGATAAGTATTTTTATCATCACCAACAAATATTTGTGCCATATGTTTTATTTTTACAATGCAAAGATAGATAAAAAAGGGGAAACTACAAAATAGTTTCCCTTAAAAAATGTTAATTAATCATTTAACATTTCATCAATCTTATAAATAGTTGCCAAAGTCATATCAATGAGACACTGCAAATCACGATAATCTGCCATTTCTACTTGTGTATGCATATTTCTCAAAGGAATTGAAAGCAATGCTGTTTCACAATTAAATGCGCTATTCTTAATTTTGATTGTGTTAGTACCACCACTACCCTTACTAAAAGGTTGATATGGAATACTATTTTCATCACAAGCATCCTTAATTATATTAACTAATCTATGATTACAATCTACACTATGACAAATAGCACCACCTTCTCCAAGTGCTACATTACCATATTCATTGGCAGGCACAAAACTATCATCAGATGCAAAATGAACATCATAATCAATTGAAAACTCTGGATTGATTTTACCCAAATTCACAGCACCACTACCTCCTGTTTCCTCTTGTGTACAAGCTGAAGCATATATCGTTAAATTCTTAAGTGGTCTAAAATTATTTTTTTCATTTTCTTGAAGTCTTTTAATAACTTCTGCAACGATAAAAACACCCAATTTATCATCCAAACCTCGTGAAACAAAGCGATTTTCATTAAGTTCGATAAAATTACCATCAACAATGATAATATCGCCAATTTCAACTAATTTCTGCGCTTCTGCTTTAGTTGAAGCACCTATATCAATTTTCATTTTCTTAAAATTGACTGTCTTACGTTCTTCAGCAGTTTCAACATGAATAGGTGCTTTACCAATAATACCCTTAACCTTACCTTTTCTATTAAGAATAGTCACTGTAGAACCTAAAAGAACTTTAGCATCAGTACCACCATTTTTGATGAAATAAATAAAACCTTTATCGTCAATGTTTTGAACACGCAATCCTATTTCATCAATATGCCCACTTAGCAATAACGAATGTGTACCATTACCATATTTAACAATACCATTACCTATTTTGTCAATATCACCACCATTAAGATAGTTTAAAAAACATTCAACACCTTCAGTTTCCATACCACTAGGTGAATGTGTTTCCAACAATTCTTTTAAAAATTCTTTATTCATAAGCAAAAATATAATTCTTTTTTTATTTGTGTTATTACTTTTCTTACTTCTTTATCATCAATATAATGCTTTGCTCTATCAACTAAATTTTGTAAAAATCCATAAGCATCAGCATTTTTATTGATAATAAAACATAAATATGTTAATTTTAAACTTTCACATAACCAATACTCATATCCTTCACTTTGCGCACTCCAGCACATCATTTCATCAAAAATCCTATATGGTTCTTTTTCCTTCATTTTGGCGAGTCTTGATTTCCCTCCATAAGACCATAGATACCATTTAAAATTATTTCGATGATAATAATTAGGATGGAATGTTTTAATGTACCAATTATATATTTCTTTATTACTCATTTTCATTTAAAAAATTAACCATTTGATTTAATTTAGTGATATGTTTTTTATCAAATAAAAATTCATCAAAATCACCATATTTACAACGATAACCAAAGATATATTTAATTCCGTTAACAATTCTTTTATACCAAGGCAAAGGAGATAAATGTATTGAGCAATACAATACTTTATCTTCCTCATCTTTTTGTATGACTATTTGATGTTCTGTACTATGACAAGCACAAATTAAAATTTCTTCATCATTTATCTGTGCCTTTCCTTTATTGTTTTTTCCCATACATCAATAATTTCTTTTGAAATAATATTTAGTTTTTTAAGATTTTGGATAAAATCCATTTTCATTATATACGACCATTCTGAATGAGAATAACGGCACATCAACTCACCCATATAAGTACATGCTATTTTTCTTATATCTTTATCAATTAAAATTGCACAATACGTCAATTGTAATTGTTTTTTATACCAATAATGAAATCTTTCTTTTTCCATTTCCCAATTTAAATAACTATCAAAAAAACGGAACCAATAACCACTTATTTCTCTCTTTCTGAAATATGCATAATATGTATTATGTACCTTCACACATCGCAAATCTTTAAGAAGAGACCAACATTGCAAATGTTTACAGCAATATATTAACTTTTTATAATCATTCAATGTCATTTCTTATAGTCACAAGTTTTAATCTTAACCATAACTCTCTCACCCATACGGTTGGTGAACTGTACAAGAGGACGCAAAACCAAACCTTCTGCCTTCAACTCCTTATTCTCTGCGATAGGAGAAAAGAAACCATTCTTTACAAACTCCTCAGCTTCAGCAAGAGTCATTTCCCCATAATCATAAACAACATCAAGACCGAGTTTTGAACAAATATCAAGAACGTTATCCCATTCCAACCAAAAATCATTGATTTTTATATCAAATACTCTAAAATGATTGTTTTTTTGGATATATGAACCACCACACTTTTGAATACCTACACCATAACCCTCGCCATAAATGCGAACCATAAATGGCACTTCGTTACCATTCTCGTCATATTTGATAGGAAATACCTCTCGTAGTTTATCTTCGTTCAACAAACTTTCCATTACAGTAAGCAAACGAGAAGAAATTGATGCGTTCTCTGACTTACCATGAATCTGCATATTATGACCATCCCAATAATATGACATATTAGTGCCATCTACCTTTTCAAATGCTTTCCATTTAATATTATAAAGGTATTCAAACTCTGGACGAGAAAAATCACCCAACATAATCTTACCCTTTTCATCTCTTTTATACAATGTATTAATTTTTGTATAAGTACGATGACTCTCTGTAAAAAACTCTTTTGTTACTCCCATACTTCTTTAATTTTAAATTCTTGTTTTTCTTTTGACTATACAAAGATATAAAAAAAAAGAGAAACTAACAAATAGTTTCCCTTAAAAAATGTTAATTGGTATTTTCTAAACTTGAAAATATATGACGGATTACTGCAACCGTCCAGCCATTGCCCAACATTTTGTAGCGTTGCATAAAAGAGTTTTCATTGCCTTTTTCATTTGTTACTAATGTATAATTATCTGGTAAAGTTTGTAAACGTTCACACTCAATTGGAGATAATCTTCTATAAATAGATTCTTTCAATTCATTTTCATTTTCTTGTATATCTCTATATTGAACATAAGGACAATGTGGAGGTTGCTTATAATAAGATGCTAACAAAGGTTTACTTTTGCCATTAACATCATCAGACTTCCACTTATAATTCTTTAACCACGCATTCAAATGAATTTTAGAAACTGGTAAACGTGAATTATCATTATCCTCTGTTTTCAATATGTCTTTTAATGCTATAGGAGAATCTGTTGGTAATTCTGCAATAGGGATATTAGTCCAATAATATCTTTGTCTATTCTGTGCTGAAAATAAATTAGAATTAATCAAAACACCTTCAACACCTAACATTTCATCTATCGCCTTCTTACATTTGCTTTCCATCTTTACATTCTCTAATAAGAAAAGAATGCTTGGATTTTTAACTTTTAAATATGATAAAATTTCATAAAAAGTAAAATACAATTTACTTCTATGGTCATCAAAATTCAATCGTTTTCCCGCAAATGTGAAACCTTGGCATGGACTTCCTCCAATCACCATATCAATTTCATCCCATTCAATATCCCACTCCTTCCAATTTTCTATATCTCCTAATTGAATAATCTCTGGATGATTCTTACGAGATACTTCAATGGCATATTTATCTATTTCGCTTGCGTAATATTTTTCAATAGGTATATTCAAACTTTTCAGTGCTTGCATACCACAAGAAATACCATCAAATAAACTTAATATCTTCATTCTTTATATTTTTTATAATGCAAATATATAAAAAAAAAAGGAAACTAACAAATAGTTTCCTTAAAAAAATGTTAATTAGCATTCAGAACGCCAAGGTTTCTGTCTTTCACCCCCACAAGATGAAGAATATGATTGCCTTGCTTTAGATGAACCACCACAACTATCATAAATAGGAGGAAATGCATCATGATTACCACATCCACTCTCATAATAATGCATTTTAGGAGGTTCTTTGAATATTATATTCATACCTTTTTGATTTCGTTTTGCTAATTTATCAGCAACACGTTCTGCCAATTCATCCATGAATTGTTCAGAAAAAATACTACCTAACAATCTTTTCATATTAACTTTTTATTTATAAAAATAATCTAAAACTTTTTCTCTATAATTTTCTCCAATATATTTATGCAAAATTCCACTTACATGTCTTCTTGCAAGTGCCTCTTTTATTTCTTTAGGAGGAACAACGATATTATTTTGCTTAAAAAAAACTATCATATCTTTTATAAATAAATCATATGATAATTTTCTATAAGTTTCATAAATCTCTGGTCCAGCGCTTAGATATGAACCATAAATATAAGGAAGTTTATTCTGTTCTTTATATACAATGTTACGAACTGCATTTAAATTGCCCATCATATTTACATTTCCGTATAATCTATGAACAAGTTTATGCGTTTTAACTAATAATTTATAATATATTTCTGCTCTCATATTTTATCTCCAATAAGGGTAAACATTCCCATCTTCATACACAACACCAAAAGCAAACTGTTTTTTAAACCAATGACGTGTGCATACTTTAACCAAATCACTAAATGAACAATGTTTTTGTTTACAAACCAAAAAACACACTCTTTTAACAATTAAATTTCCCTTAAACGAAGGAATCCAAGGAGTTATATCGAAATTATTAGTTTTGCATCCATGTGCGAAAGGAGATTTCATTTTGATTCCAAATATCTCTTCAAAAGACACAAAATTATCATCTGTATCAAATAATTCAGCGACACGAATAGTTGTAAAACCTAAATCATTATAGTGTTTAATACAATTACATACGTCATCCTTTAAATAAAGATAAGGTTTATTTAAATTGATATTAACACATATTTTTTCTTTATGTGGTAAAATCTTATATAACTCTTGATGATTATATTTTGATTTAACTCCCCTTATTTCATCAGCAACTTCCTCTTTATAATGTTGAGGAGAGAACGCAAGATTATCTAACATTGCAATAATTTGAAACAATTTATCTTGCTGTCTCCAACAAATAGAAGGGAATGAAGTGATAAGATTAATTTTCAAATTAGGGGCGTTTTCTCTAATTTTTTCAATGAACAAAATAACTTCATCCATAAAAAGCAAAGGTTCACCGCCACTAATAGTAATACTTTTAATTTTATCTTTTAAATCAATTACTTGCTGTGCCATCTTATCCACTTCTGGACGTTTATGGCACACCCCTTGATTTTTAGCATCAACACAAAAAAAACAACGATTTTCACATTTCTGTGTAAAATGTATCATTAATTCATCATTAATTTGGTCACAAGTATTAATTCTATATTTTATCATTGGTAATAAAATTTATTATAACAATCTGAAAATAACCCATTAGGTCTAAAAACACGATTAAAAACCTGATGTTTAACAAATGCTTTTTTTACAACTTCTTCCTCCACATCAACATTTTTAACTTTTTTTATTAATGCTATAGTATCTTTAATAAAACGTTCTTGAATTAATTTACTATAAACTTCATTCCACTTAGCATCTTGACCATTACTTAACCAAACGTGAGGTAAAATCATAGGGTCAGTATCTTTAAAATAAAAAATAACGTCTTTAAATACATCATTATTATTCATATTATTAGTCATTTTAGCACTTTTGACTAACATTTTAAAATAAAAATTATTCAAATAATTCATGATTATTAAATGATTTGAAAATCAATAACACCATTCTGTATTTTTACTACCAATGTTTCACCATTGTTCCAAATAGATGTATGACCATCGAATGTGTTTTCATAGTTTTCTTTAAGGTAAGCATCCATTTCAGCGCAAGTACCAATAAACCAATAGTCATCATTTTTAAAAGGCATATATTCTTCTGCAAGATATTTTCCTCTTTCCATTACTTTTTCATATGTCCCCCCATTATTAGAATCGTAACAATCAAAACTATCTTTTAAGTAAGCACCCAAAAATGTAGTTTTAAAAAATTCTTGCAAAAATGTTTTACTTTCCAATCTTTCTATATCTTCTAAACATGATTTTACCATTAATTCACCCTTTTCCATAGGCGCATACATATTCAATCTTTTAAAGACATCATGGAATAAATTCGCATATGTATTTGCACACTCTTCAAAATAAGCACCAAAATCATTATCAGTGAAAGTAAATGCAAAAGCAAAATCTTTTTCATTAACAAGTCTGGTATTTTCTTTAGAAGAAGGGTAAAGCGCCTCTTTACTATAGTCATTATTAACAGCATCCCTCACACCATTAATGTAACCATAAACAAAATTCCGTTGATTAGTTTCTCTTACCTTATTAGAAAGGTATTCTTCATCAATAACACCTTTCTTAAAAGAAGAATATAACACATCTATAACACTCAAACAATTGCTTGATTTCTTGTAAGCGTCTTTCAAGACAACCTCATTAATACTATCCTTAAACAATTCCATAGTTATAAATTATAAAAATCCGTTAAAACAGTTCTAAAACTTTTATGTAACATCTCCTTACAATAAGACATTACACTATTATGTCGCATTTGAAATTTAATATCATTTCGTATTTCATTTTCATCTATTTCTCGCACATAAAGATTTAAATGAAACAATTTTATTATATCTTCTATAAACACCTCTTCAATAAAACACAAATATTTATCTTCTATATCGTATTTTTTACCTATTAAACTATTTAACCAACAATACGGTAAAAAACCATTTGAATAAGAACAATTAATGTATTTTATGAAATACTCATATATCTCTTTATTATTCATTAATTTTTCCTTTTTCAAAAATTTTATGAATAATTTGATATATTTTTCTTTATTCGTCATTAACACAAAGTATTTTCAATTAAACTATAAACAGTCATCGGTCCAACCCCATTTGGAACGGGAGTTATTGCTTTCACATAATCCTTAACATCTTCAAAATCAACATCGCCACAAATAGAACCATCTTCTAATCTATTAATGCCAACATCAATAATAGTGACCCCATCTGAAATATGAGACGCATTAATAAATTTAGGTTTACCAATAGCAACAATTAATATATCAGCTCTTCTTGTAATTTCTTCAAGATTACGTGTTTTGCTATGACAAATAGTGACTGTTGCATTTCGTTGAAGCATCATATGTGCAATAGGTTTACCAACAATATCACTTCTACCAATAATGACTACATTCTTACCCTCAATTTCAATATTATTGGCATCAAGCAAAATCATAATACCCTTTGGGGTTGCTGGATAATGAACACACTCGTGACCTTGATACAAAGTCAATTGATTTTCTATTCCAAATCCATCAACATCAAACTCAGCGGGAATAATAGCATTAAAAATATCCTCATAATGCTTTGGCGCTGGTAACTGTAAAATGACACCCCCTCGTTCATAAGGAGACCTTCTGTCATAAAAAGTTTTAGCAATTAATTCTTTTAAAAAAGATTGAAATGACATATCATCCATATTATCTTCTAAAATAATATTTTCACATGCGATTCCAACTTTTTCACACGCCCTTATTTTATTTCTTACATATACTTTACTAGCTGCATCATCCCCAACTGTCAATATAATTAATTTATGTTTATCTTTATCACTTATATTACTTAATCCTTCATATAACTTTTCAGATAATTCTTTTCCATTTAAGACTTCCATGTGTGTGTTAAAACTTGTATTTTATCTTTTTTATTATTTTTATAATTATCAATGTTTAAAAATGGAATATTTCTTTTACTTTTAATACCTTCTTCACTGATAACCAAAAACTGTCCTTTATTATTTTTTATACTATAAAGTATAATTTGTCTCCCGCACCTCATAAAAATTAAAACATTGGTTATTAACCAATTCATATTTTTTACTTGGTCGTTTGATAAATTTTTATCTATCCTTTCATATTTTACCCCCAATAATTTAAATGCATCATCAAAAGCTGGATAAGTCCACCCACGACCATTAATTCTAACAACATCACCCATTTCATATAAAGGATAATATGTTTTATTATCAGTTCCTAGTATCTTCATTTTTTTTATTTTTTTTTATATTGCAAATATACAAAAAAATAACGAGATATAAAAATATACCTCGTTAAAATTTCTTAATTTTCTTCACAACTTTCAAATGCCTTAATATTAATCTTTGGTTTAATCAAGAACAATACATCAGCAGTAGGTTCAATCAAAGATAAAATCTCCTTGTAGTCCTTATATACCATTGGTGACTCATCAAGAGTTCCCTTACCAACAGAAGTTGAATAAATTCCTTCCATTGACTTCTTAAACTCCTCAATATCAACATTTGTCTTTGCCTTTGAACGAGACATCAAACGCCCAGCACCATGAGGTGCAGAACAGTTCCACTCATCATTAGACTTACCAATGCAAATTGCCAAACCATCACGCATATTAAAAGGAATAATCATCTTATCACCCTCATATGAAGCAATAGCGCCCTTACGAATAATATGGTCTCGTGGTGAGATATAATTATGTGTTGTATAAATTATCTCCCCATCAGTCTTCATATCAAACTTACGCATAATATCAATTATCAAATCACAAATTACCTTATGATTGAATTTTGCATATGCTTGAGCAAAGAAAACATCAGTGATATATCCTGCCATATCATCATCTAACAAATAACCATTTGGATTGCACTTCTTTACATTGTTTGTTAACTCCTCAATCAATGAAGGAAGCATCTTCTTATCTGTCACAGTCTTCTTAAGTTCATTTACCTTATCCCTTAACAATGACTTATTGAATGGGCGATTAGCAACCTTATCCCAATACTTAAAGACCTTTAAACCAAAGTTACGCGAACCACAATGTACTGTCCAAGCAGAACCATTCTCAAACTCACCGTACTCTATAAAGTGATTACCACCGCCTACACTACCAATAGACTTGTAGAAAACACTTGCGTTCATTCCAATGCGCTTAAGCATATCATCAAGATACTTTTCTGTCACATTTACATTATAAACCATTTCTGGCCACGCTGAACGAGCCTTCTTCATTTCGTTGTTCATAAAACGCAAGAAGTCATCCATCTTAAAAATACGCTTTGGCTGCAAATCAAAACCACTCGGAATTGCCTTTCTCACCTTATGCTCTACATCAACATATGCCTCGCTGTCTAACTTGGTGCTAAACATAATTGTACTCATACTACAACCAATGTCGCAACCAACGTGAGAAGGTGACACTGCATTAGTGAGAGGACAAGTAAACCCAATAGTAACACCCATACCAGCATGTACATCTGGCATAATTCGTATCTTGCTTCCCTCAAAAGTTGGGTGATTTGCAATATCGTATAACAAACTCAATGCCTCTTCCTCAACATTATCAGTAAATATCTTTAAATCCTTACAATATCTTCCCTTAATTTCCATAATTTATGCTCTTTTCCATTTTTTCATATCCTTTACATATATAGGACGTATATTTTTTATGTTAGTCCATTGACCACTATCAAAGGTTTCATCTTCAATATAATTGGTTGTTGTGTGATACAAATATAATTGAGGATGATATTGTGTACAATGTGTCCAATAAACTTGACCTTGATAAAAACATAAAAAATAATCTTGTGTATAGGTATGCTCATCACCATTTCTATCTGTCCATTTATGACTATATATATGACTCGCATTCTTATCAAAAGTAAACTTATCATTTGCTTTAACACGATATTCTTTACCATCATGAATCCATTCACATGAATGATTATTCCACACCGTGTTTAACTCTTCACGTGCCTTGGCATATGACATATTAATCGCCATTCCTTGGTCAATCAAACGTTTTAAATAACGATAAGTTAAACGCCTATCTTCTTTTTTACCCCAAGGAGTTACTTTCAAAAAAATGTTACTATTTCTTGTCTCCTTGTAAATAGAATTATTTAATAGTACCTTAATATATCTTCTTTTCATATTGTTTTATTTTTTACAAAACAAAGATATAATAAAAAAAAGAGATATACAAATATCTCTTCTTAATAAATGTTAAATTAATCCATTATATAAATTACATATGAACTTAAAATATAAGTTCTATGATTCTGTCTTCCTAATGCATACCAACCTATTACATAATCATATGGTTTAATACCTAACCATTTACAACCATTTGAATGTTTAATATATTTTTTTGCAGGTTTCATATCTTCATCCAAATCCTCAACTTTGGTTTTGGAAGTTACAATTGAATATATTAAACTATCTCCCATTATATGCAATAAACCTTTTTCATCAATATAAACCTCAGCATCAATAACAGCGCCAACATCTTTTAAACAATCATAATTCATAGAATTACCACCATCAGCACTGTAAAGATAAACAACATTATTAGATTTGATTATGCACCAATCAAACTTATATCGTTTCCCAACTTCTAAATCTTTAACTTTCGTTTCCATATATTACATCATAAAATCCTTTATCATCCAAAAAATTGTGACAGCACATATTCCTTCCTATCCAATTTTTTATTTGATAATGTTTAATTGCGTAAATAAAACTATGAAGTATAATCTCATCCCCTTTTAATAGTCTTTCAAATTGTTGAATGGTAAATTTTAAATCATCACTTTTTAAACTATCACCATCTTTGATTTTTTTTAAATGATAAAATGCAACATCTTTAGCATACTGATGACCAATTAAATTGCAATACGTTTCAATTAAATTCAAAACATTACTAAATGGCATTACAGAGAAAAGTAAATGGGGTAAATGAAACCCATCTTCATCATATTTTCCAAAAAATTGTAATATATTTTTTAAATCAGCATCATTTAAACGCTTATGAATTTTGAACGTTTTAATCAGTGCTTTAAAATAAAAATTTTTATGGAATTTATTCATCTAATTTTGGTTTAGTTATAATAATACTATCGTACTCTTCACGTGATATTTCTTCCACATCCAAAAACATAAGGTCAAGCAAATCTGTTGCTGTTTTAATTGTATCAATATTGTTAACACGTCCTTGATACTTACGTTCATAAACAATATGCGGTTTCTCATCTACGATTTCATGACCTAAAATATGCATATATTTAATATAACCATCTTTAGGAAATTTATAACATTTACCTATCATTTTTGTTTTGGCATATTCATCAATGAGTTCATTCTGTTTCTTACGAATATTAGTTAACAATTGCTTTAATGCCTTAATATCCTTCATTACAGATTTAAAATCTTTATCTAACTCGTTATACGCTTTAGATTCTTTACACATTATTTCAGAAAGTTTTGTCATATATAAACACTTTTAAAATTATATTACAAAGATATTATTATTTTCATATAAAACCAAATAATAAATGTTAAAAAAACAAAAAAGAGAGGTTTCCCTCTCTTTTTTAACATATCCCCTTTAAAATATGTCTTTTTTCTGAGTTAAATTTACCACCCCAAACTTGATTGATGATGTCAGTCATACTCATATTTTTAAAACGTGAAGTGTGTGAAGCATCTTCTGTGAGTCCCAAACCTTTCATTTGCGCTTCTTGAGATAAACTAAAAAACTTTTCGTTTAGCTTCTCATTTCTTGGTGTCATGCCTTTTCTTTTTACATTCATAGTTGTATTATTTTACGGTTATATTATTTTCTTTAGCAAAATCCAAAAGAGGTTCATTGCTTGCAACACAAGCAACAAAATCTTTTAAAATCGTTATTTTATCACCATACCCTTCTTTAACCAAATCTTCCACAGTATTAAGAACACAATACTCATTAGCAATACCGCAAACATCTATTTTTGTATTCTCTTTATTCAGAATAAAAGAAGTAAGTAAAGAAGACGAAGCAAGATTTTTCATAATAGAATATTCCTCAGAATGTGGCATTGTCCCTTTTGTTAAGAAATAAACCTTTTTATCTTTAGGAATATTGTTCAAAATATCTTGGTATACAGATGCACCATATGAATACTGAACGCAATGTTCTGGCCATTCGCCACCATTAGCAACAAAAGAACAGTGGTCTTTAGGATGCCAATCAATAGTAACTACGATTGAATCATATTCATCCGCATTATTTCTAATATAATTTGCAAGGTTTGTCATTTTTTCAACAGCATCCTCGCATTTTAATGAACCACTAATAAAATCATACTGTGGGTCAATAATCAATAAAACAGTATCTCTTTTCATATTTCTCTAATATTTCTTGTGCATTTTGAGTTGTTTTATTCCAAGCAAAAACTCGATTTAAAAATCCAGTTTTGTTCACTAAATCATCCAATTCATCGTACATATCTGTAAGTACAATATTCATTTCTTGAATTGTCTTTTCTTTTTCAAGATTATTTTGTTCTAATTTAGAAATGGTATCTTTCAACTCATTATATTCTTCTAAACTAATTTCAATTCTCGCCATTTTGATATAAATTTTTTTCTCTTATTATTTCCAAAACAGTTGGGTTTAATAAATGTGAAACGTTTTTATTTTCTTTCAAACCATTTCGCACATCTGTTGAACTAATTGGTAAAATATTCATTTCTTGAAGATAAGACACTGCAACGCATCTATTTAACTTTTTATCCAATTTTTTCTTATATGTGAGAAATTCATCATAATTATCATTTGTATCTCTTGGCAAGAGAATAATGGGAAACTTTAATATTTCTTCATAATTTTTCCACTTATGAAGAGACATAAAAGCATCAAATCCCATTATGATATGATAATCATTTTCTTTATCACGTTCTTTTATTTCCTTTAAGGTATCACAAGTATATGATGGCAAAGGCAAACCTAACTCAATCGTATTGACTTTTAAATTTTTATGCTCATTACATACTGCTTGCACCATTTCAATCCTTTTTTCCACATCAAGTAAATCATTTTGATTTTTATGTGGATTATGTGGACTAATCACAAACTCAACTTCTTCAATTAAAGTATGATTAATTACATATAATGCAATCTTTTCATGTGCTTTTGTAATAGGATTAAAAGAACCAAAATATAAACCTATTCTTTTACCCATTATTAAGTTGTTATAATTGATTCGACCATACCTTTTGCTGTCTCATCATATTCTTTCAGAATCACATCATAGAACTCATCGTACCAATTTCTGATTTCATCAAGACTATACTCTTCACTCATTTTCTTAAAAATATAGTCAGCATCCCTTTCAATGAGAATCTTTTTGAAATCATCAACTTTTTCACCACTACATATATCCTCTGCCCATTCCACAAATACACTCTCGTATCCTAAAAATTCAGCAAACAAAATAAATGTAATCTTGTTGATTTCTTTGGGTACAAATGTCTCATTTACATTTCCATTAACTTCTTGCATCATAACACTTTGTCTCTAAAAAATAATTTAATAAATTCTTGGGTTTATATTCATCAAATATAACCATTAATTGTTCACAATGCATTGCTGCTCTCAATGCTTTGATTATTTCTTCTTGATGTAACTGTTCTTTTGTAAGTCCAGCTTTCTTCAATATGTCATAATCAATATAAATTACAATACCTTCTTTATTTACATCAATATAAGCAAAAGATTGGTACAAAGCATACTTTTTATCTGCCAATAACTTTTCATTATTCTCTAATACAGAAATAATAGTTTTATATGTACCCGTCTTTTCATTTGACATATCCTTACTATTCTCCACCAAAATAGCTTCTTTAGCAAAACTTGACATTGCTGATGTATTTGTAGTTGTTGTAGCAACACTTGGAAGAGGTGGTGGAGTTGTCAATTTACCCATATCTATTGTGGGTTTATTTCCTCTCGTCCCATCTAATATTTTTTCGGCATTTTTTTTTTCCAACTCCTTTGCAACAACTTCTTTAATAGGTGGTAAAAGAGTTGTTGTAGTCGTTGGTTTTTCCAATGTCTCCATTTTTATTACGTTCTTATTAATTACACATTTTTCACTTAATTCTGTTATGAACTTCTTTTTATCTTTTTCAACTTTTTCCCAATAGACATTACTTGTATAATTATATTGATAAGGATTCTGTAGTTTTTCATCAATATAATTACCTAATCTACTGCATTGATGACAAATCAATGCTAACCAAGGTATTATACAAAACAATGCATAAATATAATCAGCATCTTCTAAAAATTTCAACGCAATAAAAGGTGAAAAAAGAATCACAAAAAACTTTATGATGTCAATTTTATCATCCATTTTTCATATTTTTATAATTAACATTGCAAATGTATATATTATTATTGAAAAAAACAACTTTTTTAAATAAAAAAATGTTAATTTGAAATAACGTATGCCATTTTGGTAACATTTTTTTGTATGTCTTCAATCGCTTTCTTATTTTTTTCTTCAATAATTGAAATAATTTGTTCAGATGAAAACTTTTCTTTAATACTCAATTTCATTATATACTCTTTTATATAACTTGCTATAGATGGCAGACCGTGAATAACTTTTTGAGTATTTTCATAATTCCATTCTTTATAAAGACTGTTATACTTTACAACAACATATTGATGAACAAAAGAACAATTGGTATAAATTGTATCACCAGGATTAAATATTATATTAGTTGTCTTAACAAATCTATCATCACCTTCTTTTATAAACTCTTTCATTGATTTCATTTTATCAATAAAAAATCCAATATTTTTGGTACATTTTAAATAAAATGATTGATGATGAACGTCCTTTACAATTAACTTATGAATATGACGTATAGTTTGAATTGCATATCGTGTTGATATACGACTAAACTTTTCGCCACTTTGTATAAGAACTGTTTTTTTCTGACTATTATTATCTAAAACTATAAAATAAGCTTTATCCCAAGCATATTTTAATTCAGAAGTAGTAAAATAATTACTCTGTAATAAAGTAAAATTATTTTCTTCTAATGCTTTGGCAAGTCTTCTATCTCGTATAGTTTTAGATAAAGGCATCAATTGTGGAAACATATTAAGGTATCTATGTATCGCATCAATTATTGTTGGTTTATCAGTTGTTACATATGAAACCTTACACAATTCGTAATAATTCTTATCAATCATTTTTTTCAATTTTAGTATCTTTATGTGGTTTGTACTGTGAAGAACGATTGAAAATTTGACGTTTCTGTCCTACTTCCACATAATAAATTAATAATCTTTTATTACCATTAATCTTAATGGTATCATTAGTCTCTTCAATTTCAGCATCCAATACAAGTGAAATACATCTTTTACCCAAATCTTCTGCTGTAAAATAATCTCGTTTTGTGTCCTCTTGGAACTTCTTAATTTTATCTGGTTTAAACTGACATACAAGAGATTCCTCACTAAAACTCTCAAAACGCTTTGTTTTTGATGACTGCGCATAATGGTTCTTACCCTTCATATACACATCACCAATGTAGTCATATTTAATATGACAATTATGTCTGTCAAACAAAGATGGTATCATTCCTTCCATAACCTTATGGTTATTACGAACACCCTTGTTTTTCAAATAGATGTCAAGAATTTCGTCATCAGTCAATTTTAATGCCAAGTTACCACAAGAACGACTTCCAAACTTTACGTTACCGCCTACAAATCCATTGTCAACCCAATCCCAAGTTAACTTATTAGCAGGAATCAACTGACGGTTGGTGAAATCATTTTCCCAATCAGAATACATATCAGCATACTTCTTATTGATATAGAAATATGTCTTCTCCATATTACTCTTATCAGAACGATAACCACACATACGACCCAACAATGCTTGTGCAGTTGTATCTGCCTTCATTGAATAGTCATACACCATATAAATGAAATCCTTATAATGAGGTGCGATGGTAATACCAGCTCTAAATGCACCCTTAATCAAAACAATCAATGGTTTAGTCGTAACGTGAACTCCACAACGAACCAAATTAGCATATGACTGATTTGCCATACGAATGTCTTCCAATTTATCATTCAACTTGGAATATTCAATCTTACTACCACTCGCATACATTTCAAATACTTTGAAATTAGTCTGCACATAAGCATTTTCTTTAATGGTATCAAAATCACGTGTTCTAATGAATATAACACCTAATTCCTCATTTTCCAACATTCTATCGTGAGCATCCATAATGTAATCAAATATCTTACCCTCATACATTATATCATCTTTTGAAGCGTCAAATATTAAATCATTTTTAATATAATCAGATACACCAACATAATCATCTGATGTCTCCAATTCAACCATTTGCTTACATTCAACAGTATCACTCACTAATTCATCAAATGGAGTTGCTGAAATTGATACCACATAAATGTTACGAGAAATCAAATCATTTGTATTCTTCCAATCAATACCGTGCTTTACCAAAAATTGAGTCAATTTATTACGTTCATTTGAACCATAATGTGATTCATCAATAAAAATCAAAGAATTATCCAATATACCCTCATAATCCAAAAGGTCGCTGTTCTTCAAAACAAAGAACTTATTATTAGACAAATTCTTTTTGCTTCTTTTACCAATATAAATGTTATCATCTGTAGCGCCAAAAACTTGTTCTTTTAGGCGTTCATATGTCTGTGTTTTAAGACCACAATCATTCATACCAGTAATGAACAATACCTTATTAATCTGCATATGTTTATACAAACGTGACTTCTGTATAATATTCACAACTGCATTACATACACTTGTCTTACCACTCTGCATCTTTGCAGTAAGCATAACATGGTTTGTTCGTAAAATATTTGACCCTAACTGCATTACAATCTTACGTGCAGTATTAATAGCATTATCAAAAATATAACCACTATTGTTTTTGTCTTCACATTTTCTAAATACTGAATTTGGTTTTTCAACTACGATACTTGTTAAATCAATTGTGTTCATTTTTTATCTTGTCTTAATGTTTATGCAAAGATATGAAAAAAAAATCAATCATGCAAATGGTTTAACATTATTTAACAAAAAAAACACACACCTAGGTGTGTGTTCTTTATTTATTTCCAATGACTTCTACTTGTTTAACTTTATGCTTTGTCAAGAAACGAGACATTAATGTTGAAGGATAAAAAGTCTCAAATGCACTATAATTTTTAGTCAAATCCTTACAAGTACAAGAATACTCACCTTTCCACGTTACAAGAATATCTTTACGTTTCTCACCCAAAAGAGGTGGGACGTGATAAATCTGATTTGCTTCAATTTCATCCCAAGCAATAAGAGGTGTGTGACGCATCAAAATTGCTTTCTTTTCACCATATGACAATTTGATTCCATCTTTAATTTTACGTCTTACAGTTTCCTCTTCAATTAAAGGACACCAATCAGGAGTTTTAATATCATCATCATCATTAATAGACAATTCAATTAATTTAATGGAATCTGTCTTATCGCAATATGTATTGCTTGAATTAGCAGAACCATAATTACTTTTACGTCTTACCAAAAAACCACATTTATTACACGTATTTCTACATTCCTTATTATTTTCGCACATAACACTTTATAATTTAATATTAAAACGGTCTATCGTCATCATCCCAATCATCGTCTTCATACATGTCATCATTATCGTGAATATCCTCATTATTCATAAAAGGATGTTGTTCTCCATTATTTATATAGTACATATCACTTGGCAATGGCATACCCATTGATGAACCACGAGAACGAGACATTTGTGTGTGAAGATTCAAAAAATCTTCCCAAGATATATGCATACCCATTCGATTCAAATTCTCATATCGCTTACGCAAATCATCCATTGAACCCACTTGTGGCATATGTTTTGCATTAAACGCATCCATATCTTTTTTAAATTTCTCTTCACCGAAAATATCAGTACAGAATGCATTGAATATCTTCTCACCTAGTTTAGCGCAACGTTCTGGATGTACTTTCATTCCTTGCTCTACATATTTATGAAGAAGCATATTCAACAAATTGGTGTAATACTCATAATCATCATTAAGATTATTAATATCCTTACCTTTATGATGCAAATCCATTTTTACAAGACTTGCAACATCTTGCATCATAGATTCAAATAAAGCACCATTGGAATTATTAACCCTAATGGAACTTCCCTTAAGAACATTACAATACTTTGTCAAAAACTGATTATACATACCCTCAGTTTTCAACACCTTAATAAAATGCTTACCCAACTTTATGAGTCTTTCACACTTTTCCTTTTTACTCTCATTCATTATTTTTTTCTTTTATATTTTTTGAAACACAGTGCAAAAATATATACTTTTTTTATAAAAGACAATTTTATTTTGTTAATAAAACTTAAAACTGATTTAAAAAATGCACATCTTCACCATACTCTATGTTTTTTAATGTGATAAAACGAACATTATCAATAATATCATCATTATGAGCATGAAAATGTCCATATACCCATTTGGTAAGAGGATGCTCATCTTTTTTTAATTGTTCATATATCATATCCATTGTTTGGCGTTCAGTTTGTAATGTTTCAACCAATTCTTTATCCCCATCAAGAAAAAACTCAATACCTTTCATACCCACTTTAAAACAAAAAGAAGGACTTGTGTGTGATATAACATACTTGATTTGAATATCATTTGCTTTTATTTCATCTAATATCTCCTTATTATATAATGGTAATTCATTTTCCCAATAAGAGGGATAAAATCTATCACTCACTCCAATGCTTTTATACATTTCAAATCGAGCATTATCCTTTTCTTGACGATGTATTCTATCTATAGATACCCCACCACCAACACATAAGATATTATCATTATCAACTTGTATTATTGAATAATCGGGTATTGTTTCAATATTTGAAAATTTAATTTTATTTTCTTCAAAATAAGAAGGGTCATCATGATTTCCTCTAATAAAATAAACTTTAATATTATTTTCCAATAACGTCATATTCAATTCAGTCATTTTCTTATCATAATAATCATAAGAATAAAAACCAAATCCACTATCACCAGCAACAATTATAATGCAATTATTAAGATAATCACGCATTTTAATTAAATCTTGTAACATTTCAAAATGCCCATGAACATCCCCAATGACATAAACATTTTTTAAACAACTAGAATGTTTATATATATTAATCATAATATTATATAATATATTTAAATTATTTTTATTATTAATATTGCAAATATATAAATAATATATTAATAAAACAAAATTATAATATAAAAAAAAAGAGAGATTTTAAACCTCTCTCTTTTAAATAAAAAATTATTTTTCATTAATATAGTTTATCTACAACACCAAAAAGACAAAGACCATAACAACATCTATGAGTTGTTAAAGATTTTTCTGATAAACTAAAAGCACCATATTCATTAATTGTGTTACTCCAATAATAATTTTCATTATTCATACCATAAACTTTATTTTGATAAACATCACCAAATAAAGGTATGAAAATAGAATTTCCATTTATCTTGGATGTGAATAATCTTCCTCTAATACCATTTTGAGTTGTTATGCTTGATTCTGTATTTCCCGTTAATTCTATAATTTGCCAAACAGTAGGTATATGCCAATGACCACCCATATGAACGTGAACAGCGTCATCTTCCAAATCTAACAAAATTTTTTCATTTACTTCGTATTTGCTTATAATGGAATTGTTCGACAAACTATAACCACTATCATTAAATGTTTTTTCTCCGTTTTCAACTTGTGTTTTAGTCCAACCTTCTGTATCTCCCCATTGGAAATACAATACTTCATCATTTTCATTCATAATGGGTTTTGTCGCCCATAATGTTCCACTTGGCAAACCAAGGTCAACATAATCATAACCATTAAATATATATGAATTATCCCAATTTTCTATAGTCCATCCATTTGGTATACCACTATCACCACTTGGTAAGGAAGTCATATCTTGGTGTTTAACAAATGTTCCATTTGAAGCAACTCCCAATACCCAATTATATAAACAATTGTATGCTTTTGTATCAGTTGCTAACATCGTAATCTTATTTAATTTACTACAACCATTGAACATATTTCGATAACACCAACTTTTTAATGTAGTGGCGGGAAGTTCTGGTGCTTCTGTTAATGAAGTGCAATATGCGAACATACTTTCATAACAACTACTTGCTAATGTAGTAGCAGGAAGTTCAGGTGCTTCTGTTAAACTTGTACAATCATCGAACATACTAGAATAACAATTTTCCGCTAATGTAGTTGCTTGTAGTTCTGGTGCTTCTGTTAAACTTGTACAATTATAGAACATACGAGAATAACAACCACTTGCTAATGTAGTAGATGGAAGTTCTGGTGCTTCTGTTAAATTTGTACAAGCTTCGAACATACTAGCATAACAATAATATGTTAATGTAGTAGATAGAAGTTGTGGTGCTGTTGTTAAACTAGTACAATCTCTGAACATACTAGAATAACAAGAATCTGCTAATGTAATAGCAGGTAATTGAGGTGCTTCTGTTAAACTATTACAATTCCAGAATATACCTTCATAACAACTTCTTGCTAATGTAGTAGCATGTAACTCGGGCGCAGAGGTTAAACTAGTACAACCTTCGAACATATACCTATAACAATAATCTGCTAATGTAATAGCAGGTAATTCTGGTGCTGTTGTTAAACTTGTGCATTCTTCGAACATACTATTATAACAACTACTTGCTAATTTAGTAACTGGTAAACAGTATTTACCTTCGTCATTTTTAGGTAATATGCGTTCCAAATCAGCATCGGTCACTTTTGTTCCCGCAAACAATCCACTTAATCCACCACTTGCAACAACAGATTCACTTGCGAAATCAATATTGCTACAATCTGGTAATACATTTGTACCTTTGAACATATCTTCATAACACCAACTTTTTAATGTAGTAGCGGGAAGTTCAGGGGCAGTTGTTAAACTTGTACAATTACGGAACATACTAGAATAACAACTACTTGCTAATGTAGTAGCTGGAAGTTTTGGGGCTTCTGTTAAACTAGTACAACCATTGAACATATCTTCATAACAATTGTTTGTTAATGTAGTAGCAGGAAGTATTAAGTTTTTAGCAGAAACTATTGAGGACTCTTTAAAAGATGTGACAAAACAATATTTAATTTCAAGAGTTGTTTTATCTTTAAAATCATCTCCATAAAGCAATGACATTATGTTACCTTCAGCATTAAAGGGCATTGTTGTTTGGAATCTGCAAACAGTTGAATCTTTGTTAAATACAGTTTTAAACTGTATTTTATCACCTTTTTGTAATGTAGGAGTTGCAGATTCACGTTGCAATTCAGACCAACTTTGACCATTATCTAAAGAATATGATAATGTGTTCGCACAATATCCACCAGTTCCAAAAGTGAATGACACTTCACCTTCTTCCAATGCTTCAATTGTGAAGAATTCCAAAGCGTAATCAATTTCATCTTCAATAATAATTTCTTGTGTATCATCAAGCAACACAATATGAGGTGTTCCCATTACAGATTTTTTTTGAGATTCGTAAGCACTTTGATTCTCAAATTTTTTTAATTTTCTTTTATATTCAATCATATTAAAAATCATTTTATTAATAAATATTTAACTATTTTTAATATTTTTTTTGTTTTATTCAAATAATGGAAATATATTTGCATAAATTTAAAAAAAATATTATATGGCAAAAATTGAATTAATAAGTACGGTTTTCGAAGATAACTATACGAGTTATTTAACAGAAAAATATGATTTACAAGTTACATCTGAGCATAAAACAATCATTCCAATGATAAATGAAGATGAATTAAATTCATTTCAATGGAACATAGGTTTAATATGCGGTAATAGTGGTAGTGGAAAATCTACAATATTAAAAAATATGAAGAATTTTAAAGATTTTATTCCTTCATATGATATGGATAAACCAATAATTAGTCAATTCCCCAATTTATCCGAAGAAGAAGTTTGTGATTTGTTGTCAAGTGTTGGTTTATCAAGTGTTCCAGTATGGTTACATAAACCCAATGAATTATCAAATGGTGAAAGAGCAAGATTAGATATTTGTTGGTTGTTAGCCAATGTAAAAAATGAAACAATATTCTGTGATGAGTTCACAAGTGTTGTTAATAGGCAATGTGCAAAATCATTATCATTTGCTTTACAAAGATATGTGAGAAAAAATAATCTTCAAATAGTATTGGCATCTTGTCATTTTGATATTATAGAATGGTTAAATCCAGATTGGATTTTTAATTTAAACAAACAAAATGATGGTAATGTTGATATAGAACATTTAGTTTATAATGATGATGAGAATTATCATCTATATGATAATATAAATAAGGATAATATATTAACCAAACAATATGAAGTCTAATGAAAACTATATTAATTGATAAGAAAAAAAATAATAAACCATCTATTGATTTAACTGTTAGAAGAGTAGAGGCAAGTGAATGGAAAAATCTTCAATTTGATAAGCATCATTATTTAACTGCTGACATTAATAAATCTTGTAAATGTTTGGTATTTTCTTGGAATGATGTTCCAGTTGCTTTTGTTGGTATTCTTAACACGCCTCGTAAGGGTTTGCCACACGATATGGCAATATCTCGTTTAGTTATATTACCAGATTATCAAGGTTTAGGATTATCATCTACCATTTTAAATTTTTGTGGTGGTATTGTTAAGTCATTAGGTGAAGATTATCGTTTGTTGATAAAAACAATACACGCTAAAATGGGTAAACATTTAACAGATTGTGAAGAATGGGAACCGACTGCCTTTAATGGCAAACAACGAACAAAAACTGAATATGAAAAAGGTAAATATAATAATCGTTTTGAACGTACTTCATATTGTTTTAAATATGTAGGTAATGCTAAATATGGATATGAAGAATTGTTATTACCAATTAATGAATTAAGAAAAAATAAATAAAATATGGTTAGTATAGTTATTACGGCGTATAATGTTGAAAAATATATTCAAGATGCAATTAAAAGTTGTATGAATCAAACCTTTAATGATATTGAAATAATAGTTGTTGAAGACTGCTCTACTGATTCAACATTATCACTTATTGAAAAATTAATGGAAGAAGATGAACGTATCCATTTAATTAAAAATGAAAAAAATAGTGGTGCTGGTCAATCACGTAGAAATGGTTTAGATAATGCAAAAGGTGAATATTTTCTATTATTAGATGGTGATGATTGGATTGAACCCAATTTTATTGAAGAATTATATAATAAATCCATAGAAACAAATGCTGATATTGTAAGTGGTGGTATAAAAATTTTACATCAAAATGGTAAAATTGATACAACTTCTTATGGAAATACAATTACAGAAGGGGATGATAAAGTAATCAAATTTTGGAAAGAACGTATAGTATTTATGAATAATAAATTAATACGTACATCTTTACATAAAAAAGTTCCTTACTGCACTAGACGTTTTGTAGAAGATACACCAGTAATTATTCCAATGTTATGGTATGCTAATAAAGTTGTTTATGTAGATAATCCTGGGTATATGTATCGTATGCAAGAATCATCATTAACTCATAAAGCAACCCCTTTGAAATGGGCTATTTTTAGAGCGTTATGTGCTATGGATTTAATTGATTTTTTTAAAGAACATGACAAAGATTTTGTGAAAAAATTAAGTTTAAACTATAACTTGGCTCAACAAGTACATATAATTAAATCTTTAAAACCAACCATCAGTGATATTCAAAAATATGAAGATGGATGGATGGAATTATCATTAAGATTAATTATGAATTCTAAAAATTAATTTTTTTTTTATTAAATTAGATTTGAACTAATATTTATTATTAAAATAATAATAATACTAATTTTTATTAGTTTCAAATCTAATTTTTTTAAATACAATGGCTTATCGTTTATTACACAAAAAAAGTAGTTTGTCGGGTAAAACACCATCACCAGACCAATTAGAGTATGGTGAATTAGCAATAAATTATAATAATAACTCACCTACGCTTTTTATTAAAGATAGTAAAAATGAAATACAATCTTTCATTAGTAAAAATGAAATTGGTGATTTATTGCATACAAAACAAAATACTCCTATTACAATATCACATGCTGATTTATTAGATTTATTAGACAATAATGAATTAATAATTGGGCAAAAATATCGTATTAATGACTATGTTACAACCACTTCACAAACTGATACGGAATCATTTGGTAAACCTTTTGATATTATTGTCACTGCAATATCAACTAACACTTTAAGTGAATGCGCAACCGCAGTTCAAAGTGATAGAGATGAAGGATATTTTGATAATAATAAATTAGAAAGTTGGGAAATTAAATATTGTGTTACCAATGACACTTCTCGTTTTGCTTGGGCTGGGGCATCAGATGGTAAAGGTGTGATTTATTATATGAAGGATGAATTTAATAATGAAGCTTGGTATGATTTTAAAAATATCCAATTCCTTCGTACAGCACAATGGTTTACAGATAATCCTAATTTTTATGTAAAATTTACTGAAGATAAATATTTCTTTACATTCTCAGTTGTTGATGGAAATGGTAATATTATTGATGATACATTATATACTACTAATTATCACGCAATAAATAATAGTTTAGGAAGAAATGCTAGTAAAATAACTAAATTAAATAATACTATTTTTATTGATGAACCAAATAAAGGTGCTTATAACAATATAATTGCTGATGGTCATAGTGGTAATACTTTTGGTAATAGAATTTGGAATAATAATATAGGTTATGACTTCATTAATAATATTATTAATAAACAATTTCAATATAATACGATTGATGCTAAATGTCAAGAAAATCATTTTTGGGGATTTTTTGTTTATAATGTAGTTGAAAGTGATTGTTATTCTAACCACTTCATTGGTGATGTATCAAAATGTACATTTAAACATCAATATTATTATAATAATTTTACGGGAACAACTTTATCTCAATGTACTTTTGGTGTAAACAATAATTGGATTAGTGATATACCTTCAATGACTAATGTTACTATTAGTAATTCTTGTATTAATAAAGGTAGTCAAACATTTTTAAACAATTTATATACAGTAGATGGAAAAAAATTATTAGATGTTATAAATAATTTTAATCCTAACTTAGAATATTCTATTATGCCTTGTATTAATGATACATATGATATATTTTCTCACGATGTCATTAATAAAGTAAGTAATATATATGATATGGGAATGTTTGATAATAGTGGTGCTGCTGAAGATGCTGCTAAAAATCCTAATATCGCAACAAACAAAAATATTAATTTATTAAAATACTATATACCTTCAATAAATAAAACTGGTATTATTGAACAATTAGTGGGTGGTAATGAAACCACACAAATTATTACTTGGGACGGATTACGTAAACAAAGAATCTTACGTTTTCTAAATATTGAGGGTAATATCTCATTAATTAATAATCCAATTTGGGAAGATATTAAAATTGTAACTACTGCTGAATGGAATAGTTTATTAAATGGAGGAACAGCAACAATAAATCCAATATTTAATGATAATATACAAATTATTCAAGATAATGATGTTAAAACAATTATAAGTAATAATATTGATAAAGGTGAATTCAAAGTCACACACCCTAATTCAACTAAGGGATTTATAATTAAAACAATCAGTGGAACAAGTAATGTTTTACCTTTGCAAATTATATCAACTAGTGGTGGTGGGAATGAAAATGTTGGTTATTACAAATATAACTTTCCAACAACAATTGGTGGTAACATTGCATTAGGCGTAAAAATAAATGATAATATATATAATGCTGATTTACAAACAGGATTAATTGATGTAAGCGATGTTATTAATGGTTTAACATCTATAATTAATGAAATGTCAACATCAATTAGTAATCTTAGAAATATTATTGCTCAAAATGAAGAAGTTACTGCTAACGCTTTGGTTAATTTAAATAAAAGAATAGAAGATTTAGAACAGAACAAACCTAATTTTGTTCCTGAAATACCTGAAGCAACAGTAAGTGAAAATACTGTTATTGTAAAAAATGGTACAGTTCAAAATAACACATTAATTGTTAATGGTTCTATTCAAAATGATTCTTTAATATTAAATGGTAATAATTAAAAAATAATAAAAAAAAATAATAAAAATTATGGATTTTATAAACAAAATTAAAGTAGGCGATACTACTTATGATATTACTTCTAAAATTGGAAATGGGTTGGAATTAAACGAAAACAATGAAATTGTCACTAAAGACAAGTATATTAAAAAAGATGTATATCTTGGTGACAATAGTCAACCATCAGATATGACATTAAATAAAATAACAGAAGAAGGACTTTACGAATTTTATTTACAATCTCGTACATATAATAGTGATGATATTCCAGTTTTAAATAGTGGAAATGGGCATACTATTGCAGGACGTTTAAATGTTGTAGATGCTTCATTAGATGATGAGGAAAGTATGATAACTCAAAAATTATTACTTTCAAATCGTATTGGTGGTGAAGGTAAAGAATACATTCGTTCATGTAAAGAAGGCGTTTGGACACCTTGGTTAACCAATGTGACTATGCAAGAAGTTGGTGTTACATATAAATTTGATGAATATATTGACAATGGTATGTATAGTGGTGTTTATGCTGGACCAGATATTCATGAAAGTGCTGGTGCTCATAGTGGTTCAACAGAAATTTTGTGTCATCAATATGAAACATTTGTAATTGTGACAATTAACAATTATTCTGTAGTTGCAACTTTAAAGAATCAAGGTATAGATATTCCACATTCTATTTCTCAATTTAAATATGCTTTAACACCATCTGGCAATGTAACATTTCTTAAACGAAAAGGTACTAAATATGGTACTTCGATAGCATGGGATGATTGGAGTTATTTATTTGATATTTAATAAATAAAAAAGAAACTGAGATTAAATCTCAGTTTCTTTTTTTTCCCACCATTTTTCAATACCACTTGTTACTCTTATTCTATGAGGATGATGACGTTTGAAATCACTATTATGGTGTCGTTGTAAAATTTTATTAACAATTTCTTCACCATATTTCTCATCCAACTCTTTTCTCATTCTTGGACTACAGTTGTATTTAAAATTTTTTAATATATCATCAACTTCATTGTATGATGATACACCAAACTGTTCTACATCGGAAGACGTAATACCTAATCCATCAGTTGGAACTGCATCTATAACTGCTTGCAATGCAGATTTAGCATTTTCATCTTCAAGCATTGTTAGATAACATTTTGCCAAATCATAGACCTCTGTTTTGAATAACCCAAACAATGGTGTAATATCACCCACATCACCATTAATTGTCCAGAAACCAAGAAGATGCTCTGTCTGATTATCATTATCAACGACAATACCTTTATACTTTTGTGCAAGATTATAAAGATAAATCATTCTATATCGTGCTTTAATATTACCATAACGTATCTTATCATCGTATGATAAATCTTTTTGAAAAGCATTAAAGAAACCTTCGCATTCTTCTTCAAATATTGGTAATGTCCATTGATACATTTTTGTCAAATCAACTGATTGATAATTATGACAAAACATTCTTCCAATATTATCTGCACGTCTTTTTTCTTCCTCTTTATTGGTTTCAATATGAATATATCTACCAATTAAAGGAATACCTAATTTATCACATATTGGATAAAGTAAAGCACAGTTGATACCACTATCAAGACCACCACTAACACCAATAATCAAACTTTTAATGTTATAACGAACAAGATAATTTTCAACTTGTTCTTGAATTCTTTTTATAATCTCTTCCATTTTATACAGTTAATTTCGCTTTAATATACTCAATATATTCTTCTTTTGTTGCTTCGGGTTTTTCAAAATACAAATCCTCTGCCCATTTCAAACATTCTCCAACAATAGGTGATGGTTTAAAACCAAACTCTTTCATAATATCCTTTCCATCAATAGGAAGAGGAATTTTTGCCACCTCTTGTGTATCTAAAGTTTTCAATTCTTCAATTACCAAAGGAATTTGATTTTCCAAACAATATCCCTTTGCATGTGAAAGGTTATCAGCATGCATCAAATCAAGAGTAATTGCTAAATTGTCTTCAGTAACACTTGCAATCAATTTTCTCAAAGACTTCTTAGATGGGCATTTATCACCAAATTGTTTAAATCTCATATGTTCTCTAATAGCAGTTACAATTTTGTTCACCTCTGCATTTGAGAACTTTAAATTTGTTAATGATGCTTTAGCAATTGCCCCACTTACATTTTCGTGATTAAAAAAATGAATAGCACCTTGATTCACCATAAATGTAGCGGGTTTACCACAATCATGGAATAGGGCAGCAAGTCTATGAAGCGCCACAGGATGGGTTTTATCCAATGTTGCAAGTGTATGTTCGTACACATCACCAAAATGCTGTACGCCTTGTTTTACGCCCTTTAAACGATATATTTCGGGTAGTATCTTATCAAGTAAACCACACCCATCTAAACGTTTAATTGCAACACTCGGTGTATCACATTCCATCATTTTACAAAGTTCATCTTTGATACGTTCTTTTGAAATAATATCAATGCGATAAGCATTTTTTACCATACCCAACCAAGTATCTTTTTCAATACCCCAATTAAAACGTGAAGCAAATCTAATTACTCTCAACAAACGCAAAGGGTCATCTTGGAAAATTATATCTGGTACTGAAGGTGTACGTATAATTTGATTATGCAAATCATCAAGTCCTTTTTCAGTAACATCCCATACTGTCATTTTTGACAAATTAAGATATAATGCATTAATTGTTAAATCTCGTCTAAACGCATC
>JAEIGA010001952.1_pt1 | contig 32875 bp, 35 predicted proteins | sample 9270691 | NCBI WGS metagenome assembly JAEIGA01 (sample SAMN17057246, study PRJNA624740) | gut metagenome | biome: biome; isolation source: fecal sample | host: Bos grunniens | place: China: Xizang | collected 2019 | reverse complement strand
GGGTCGGAACAAATTACAAACACATCTGCCAAAGCATCGGTACCACCGTTGATAGCTTCTAAATTATATTCTTCAAGCTCAATATTAAGTGTATCTTGAATCAATGTGCCGATAGCTTTTAAAGCTGCATCAACAGGCCCAACACCAGTGCTTGCAGTTTCCTTTTCAACGCCGTCAATCTCCAGCTTTACAGTAGCTGTAGGCGAAACGTTAGCTCCCATGGAAATGCTCATGCCCTTAATTTCAATAGGAGTTTCACGGGCTGAAGCAAGTTCGGTGATTGCAATTGCCACCAGATCATCATCAGTAACGCACTTGCCGCTGTCGCCTAAAGATTTAATCTCATCAAAAACCTTACAGAATTGCTCTTCATTCAAATCAATGTGATAATCCTTAAGCTTGGACTTTAAGGCATTGGCTCCTGTGTGCTTTCCTAAGACAATACGGCGAGAGTGACCTACCATTTCAGGGGATATTGGCTCATAAGTTGAGGAATTGTTTAAAATTCCATGAACATGAATGCCTGATTCATGGGCAAATGCATTATCCCCAACAATTGGCTTATTAACCGGCATTTTTACCCCGGTGAGACGGCCTACAAGGTTGGATAAACTGTATAGCCTTGTAGTATCCAGACCCAAATCCACATTATAAGCTGTCTTAAGTGTCATTACCAATTCTTCAAGAGAACAGTTGCCTGTCCTTTCACCTAGACCATTGACAGTGACGTGGGCCTGATCGGCACCGCATTCAATAGCTGTCAATGTATTTGCTGTAGCAAGTCCGAAATCATTGTGGAAATGAACACTAATAGGAGTTTTAAAGTTATTTTTAATATCTGTTATAAGTTCATGTGCCATGATTGGTGTTAAAATGCCGACTGTATCCGGAACATCCAAAAAGTCAACGCCCGCATCAACAACCTCATTAAATATTTCAAACAAATAATCCCTTTCTGTCCTGGTTGCATCTTCAGCAGAAAATTCAACAGTCAAACCATGGTCTTTTGCATATTCAACAGATTCTACAGCACCCTGAACAATTTCTTCCTTGGATTTCTTAAGCTTATATTCGCGATGCAACGGGGAAGTGCCGATGAAAGTATGGATATACTCCAAGTCAGCATCAAGGACAGCATCTATATCGCCTTTTAGGGAACGTGCCAAACCGACAAGAGTAGATTCCAAATCAAGTGACTTAATTCTTTTAGCGGATTCTATTTCTCCTTTGGATGAAGCTGGAAAGCCAACTTCAATCTTGTCTACGCCCAAATTATTAAGCTTTTGGGCAATTTGGATTTTTTCATCAACAGTCAGAGCAACACCAGGTGTCTGCTCACCATCCCTTAATGTAGTATCGAAAATATAAATCTTATCTGCAAGATTCATATTTTCATTTTTAATTGTCTCTATATCTTGCATCTTGCCACCTATTTAACATTTAAAAATTAAACTTAATAACTTTAAAGGTCGAAATTACTTTCTACTCCTAATCTTTCGAATTACAACAATAGCTACTATAATAGCGATTATTAAAGCAGCGATTGAATAGAACAGCTGCGGTGAGCCCGGAACTTCATATTTATTGATGTTCAATGAATAGGCATTTCCTGAATCATCGCCAAATATCAAACTGTTTCCATTGATTACGGCTGAAGAGGTAATAGGTGAATTGAACAGTATTGTGCCCGGATTATAAGTGAATTCCTCTTTGCCGGTATACTTGTTTAAAACATAGAAATTACCATTGTTGGATCCGAATGCAATTAAATTGTCCTTTAATGCAGGTGTTGTCTGAACCTTATCGCCTGTTTTAAAACTCCATTTCACTGTACCGTCACGAATATCAAGACAGGTTAAATTTCCCTCATCAGAACCTATGTATATGCTGTTGTCATGTTCATCTATTGTTGGAGAAGACAAAACCTTGTTGTTCAAGTCAACTTTCCAAATCAAGTCTCCATTTGATTTATTTACGCAATATAAATCGCCGTCGCTGGAGCCAAAAATGACACTTTTATTAACAAACCCAGGTGAGGAGAGGATTTCATCTCCTGTTGTGAAATCCCAATTTTTGTTTTTATCTGTTCCTATAGAGTATAATTTTCCATTTGTAGAACCGATATAAATGTCATCGTCAACTACAATCGGTGAAGATTTTAGCTCGCCGTCCAATTTTTTATTAAAAATCTCCTTACCATTACTTTTATTCAAACCGTATAAATGCCCGTCATCACATCCGAAGTAAACTGCATCCTTATAGAAGAAAGGTGTTGACTCGACGTTGCCGCAGTCATATTTCCATACGACTTCATGGCTGTTGATATCGATAGCCTTAAGGCCATCTTCACATCCGATATATAATACATTGGAATTTATTATAGGTGAAGAATTAGTCTTTGCCTTCAAATCAAAATCCCATTCCTCTTCTCCGGTTTCCATATCAATAGCTTTCAATATTCCTTGTGATGAAACAAAATAAACATAGTCCTTATATATTGCTGGAGATGAATGCACTGGAGATTCCATGTTAAAAGTCCATAAGTTAGTCACAAAATCTGAACTATCATCCCTATAGCCTGAGTGAGTCACATCGCCTGCAAATGAATTCCAATTTTCAGCAGCAATTGGAGATAAGCACAAAATACAAATGATTAAAGCAATAAATAATTTTTTATACATTTTAAACCTCCTATACATCTCTATTAAATCTTTTTACCCCTATTATAAAGAATAAAAGAGTAAATCCTAATAAAACCACTAAATCTAACCACACATCACCTAATGATTGGCCCTTAAGCATTACCCCTCTCATTGCATCATTCAAATATGTCAATGGGAAAATATATGCCAATTTCTGTAAAATCCATGGCATTGTCTCAATTGGATAGAATACTCCAGAGACAAACATCATAGGCATTGAAAACGGAAGTGAAATTTGAGCATAATCTTCCTGAGTGGATGTTCTTGCAGACAGCATGATACCAAATCCAACAAAACAAAGGGCACCAATCACTAAAACGATAAATGTCCTTAAAAAACCACCCTTAATACTTACATTAAACAACAATACTGCCATGAATATTAATATTAAAGCTCTGACCAATTCTATTAAAAGCTTTGCAGCAATTTTACCTCCGATAACAGTTGAAACTGATGTAGGTGTCATGAACAGTCTTGCAAGCTCGCCTGTTTCACGTTCACCTGCAATGGCTGAACCCATTCCCATCATACAACTCATCATTATTGTCATTCCCAAAATCGCAGGAACTAAAAAGTCAATATATTTGATATTTCCATAGATTCTATTGATATGCAGGCTAATGTCATCCTTGAAATTATCCAACGAATGAGAAATTGACGGTTCGATGCTTGCATTTTGAGTTGAAACGCTGGTTTGTGCAGCGACCATGTTTGACAATCTGTAAAAAATGCCTTGGGTTGACGATTCAAGAATCTGTGAAGCCATCTGATCTGATGAGTCAATATAAAGCGTTACGCCCTTTTGTTGGGTCGTGTTTTCATCATAATCAGGCGGCAGTATTATGGCCGCTTTCATTTCTCCCGAATCAACACGCTCTTTGCCTTCACTCAGACTGTCCAAGACTTCAACAACATGGTAAGTCTCTGTTGTTTTAATGGTATCAAGTGTCAAATCGGTCAAATCCCCATGGCTTTGGGAAACGACAACAATCGGCAAGTCTGTCATTTCACCGCCCATTCCATAGCCAAAAAGCAAAATCATGATTATCGGAAATGCAAGAATGGAAACCAGTCTAGCGGGGTGCCTTTTAAGCGTAATCAATTCCTTTTTAATCATCCACCAAAACTTATTAGGCTCTATCATCTTCATTCACCTCTGATGTTGATTTGATAAACACGTCTTCCAGCGATGGCTCTTCAGTATAGATTGACTTAATAATACCGCCTGAAGAGCTAATGTCATTCAACACATTTTGAACAGCCATGTCATCAAAACTATCGATTCTTAAATTAATACGGCCATTGCGGGCAATTTCTATACTTTTTACATCCTTCAATTTTTTAATAGCTTCAATAATTTCATCATTCTGATCCTTGAGAAGTATAGACATCTTTCTTAAACTCAAATTCTGAATATCCTCCTTAGTAGAATGAGACACTTCACTCTCGTCGGAAATCTTTCCCAAAGCTTCAGCAATCTCTTTCTTATTGCTTTCCAAAAGAGCATCTTTAAGACCCTGTGGAGTATCATAAGCTACCAAATTGCCTGTATTAATGATTCCAACATTATCACAAAGCATATCAACTTCATGCATGTCATGAGAACATAATATAATAGTATGGCCATTGTCATTTAATTCACGAATCAGATCCCATAAGGTACGCTTTGTTGTTGGATCAAGGCCAATTGTAGGCTCATCCAAAAACAGAATGTCCGGCCTGTGAACCAGGCTTGCAACAAGTGAAGCCTTTTGCTTTTGACCGCCGGATAATTTGCCTACTCGCTTGTCCTTTGCATATTTAATATCCACCAATTCCATTAAATCTTCAATACGGGAATCCCTCTCATCAACAGGAACTCCATAATAATCGGCACACATCTGCGAATTTTCCATTACAGTCAAGTCCTTGTACAAACTGACCTGCTGAGGAACCATTCCCAAAAGCCTTCTAACTTCATCAGGATTTTTTTGAACATCATATCCCCCAACGGTAGCTTGGCCTGAAGTCGGTTGAATTAAACAAGTGAGCATTTTTATAGTTGTTGTCTTACCAGCCCCATTTGGACCCAGCATTCCAAAAATACTCTTATCCGGAATCTCTAGGTTAAGAGAATTAACAGCCGTGAAATTTCCGTAAACTTTTGTTAGGTTTGTAGTTTCAATTGCGTTTTTCATTGTTAATCTCCACTCCAGTCATATCTTCATAAAATTCTATCCAAGATGGATTTTTTGAAAATGATGTTAAGATGTTACTGACATTATCTAAAATCAATAGACCGTCATCAGTGATGGAATAATATTTGACTCGCTTATTATTCTCATTGATATCCCATTCCCCTTCAATCAGTCCGTTACTTTCCATCCTGTTTAAGATCGGATAGACTTTGCTTGAGGAATTCTTAATATCGCAATTAACATCATCAAAACTAAAAAATTCATCTAATTTCTTCATAATACCGTAACCATGAATTTTTTCTTTTGAAATAATCCAAAGTATTAAATTACGGGTTATTCCATTTGAAAAATGTTTTATTAGCTTTGATTGACTATCATCAAAATTTTCATTACCTGTCATATTTCACCATATGTAAAAATTTGATATATGTTAACATTTATTATATAATCAAAACCAATATATAAATATGAAGTTAGGTTTTACAACTCTTGCATTATTTATGGAAGAAAACGACAAGATAATTGATTTGGCAAAAAAACATGACTTTGAGATAATTGAAATCCTAGGGGAAGGCCCGTTCTTTGAAAGAGAAAACATGGAATACAGAGACTGCGGCCTTGACATGAGAATCCATGCGGCAACAGTGGACATCAACATTGCAAGCTTAAACAAAGGCATACGTGAAGAAAGCGTTCGCCAAATGATTCAATGTGGGCAGTATGCCGAAACAATAAATGCCAACACGATTACGGTTCATCCCGGAATCATTGGCCGAAACGAGCCACACCTCAGAAAATGGGCATTGGAATATGCAATCGAAAGCGTTGGCCATATAATTGACAATACAAATGTTGAAATCTCTGTTGAAAATATGCCGGTTAGAGGCAAATTCCTGGGAAATACCGTTGAGGAAATCGAGATGATTCAGGAGGCAACAGGCTGCAGCTTGACCATCGACACCGGACATGGAAACACCTGCGGAAACCTGGAGGAAATGCTGAACCTGAAAAACATCAGCTATTGCCATCTGAATGACAATGACGGCGTCAAAGACCAGCACATCACCTTAGGCGAAGGAACTCTTGATTTAAACTTATTAAAGAAAATTGATACCGCAATCATAGAGTTAAACAACTTCGATAACATATTAAAGAGCAAAGAGGTTATTGATAATTTATAACTTATTATTTTTTTTAACGTTATCAGTTATAACTTATAAGTTATATCTTATAAAAAAATAATTCAGAAGTCAATTTGGGTGACTTCAAAGATGTCTTCGATTATGTAATCAGTCTTGTCCATCATCTTAGGGGACACTTCCTCCTGCTGTTCGATTGTCAAGACACTTACATCGGCCTTTTTAAATGCCAATATGTCATTAAGACCGTCACCGACCATCATGACCTTATACCCGCCATCTTTTAGTATAGAAACAACTTCACATTTGCCTCTTGTTGAAACTGTTCCATAGGCATTGTCTTCGGGAACGTCAAGCATGTTTGCCAATCTGTTGATGGCTCCTTTTCTGTCACCTGATGCGATGAATATTTCAATTCCTCGTGATTTCAATATTTCAACGGTTTCAAACACCTTAGGGAAAAATTTACCTGCTGAAGTGATGGTGTATGCAACAACGCCCAAATCCATATCAACAATCAGGGCGGATCCGTTGCACAGCTCCATGTGCGGAATCTTTTCTCTCAAAATATCAAAACCGTCGGTGATGTCTGAGACTTTAGTATGACTTTCGACATCAAGAATGTCTTTAACTTCAGCTTTTGAAACCTGTCTGGTTGAAAAGCTTATATCAAAATCAATATTGTATTGCTTAATGACATCTGAAATCAAGGTATCAGAATCCAATTTTTGAAGCTTGTTTGTATTGAACTGCAAAACCACCAAAGCCAGAGAATCAGCTGCTTCAATCAAATCCAGTGAATTAATGTCAGTGAATATATTGCCGTTTATAACATCCTTTATAACTCTAAACCTTTCTATCAATGTTCCTGAGTTATCAAACACTACCGCCTTTTTCATATTATCACCCCTTCATAATATAGATAATATAATTAAACATGCTATAACTAATTTAATCTTTGTTCTTTAAACCTAATATAATTATTATTGCACACTATATAATTTGTATTATTGTTAAAACTATTTTTATAATCTTTTACAACATATGCAATAGCTAAAATCATATTCCATAAGTTATATTAAAAAATTAAAATATATAAACAGTTAAATAAGAATTTAAAGTAATTTAAAAGCTTTAAAGCAATGAGTACCTATGAAAAAAAACAACTTTATAAACCTTGAAAAATAAAATATTATTATTATAAATTACGATTATTTAGGTGTTTTAATGAACGTTATTGAAAAGTTAAACTCCATTAAAAGTGGAGAAATGACAGCTAAAGAAAATGTAGAAAGCTTCATTAAAGTTATTGATGAAAATAACGAAAAAATTAATGCATTCATTGAGTTAAACTATGAAAATGCATTAAAGCAAGCGGAAGCTATTGATGAAAAAATAGCTAAAGGTGAAGACGTAGGTGCTTTAGCTGGATTAGTATTTGGTATTAAAGCAAACATTAATGTTGAAGACTTAATCATTTCAGCAGCTTCCAAAACCCTAGAAGACTATATTGGAAGCTACAATGCAACTGTCGTTGATGAAATTCTAGCTGAAGACGGCGTAATCATCGGTATTTTAAATATGGATGAATTTGCAGCAGGAAGTTCAACTGAAACATCATACTATGGACCAACCCAAAACCCTAAGGCAATGGGCAGAATTCCTGGAGGTTCATCAGGTGGATGTGCTGCGGCTGTAGCGGCTGAAATGTGTGACATTGCAATCGGATCCGACACCGGCGGGTCTATCAGAAATCCGGCTTCACATTGTGGAGTAGTCGGATTCAAGCCAACCTACGGTGCTGTTTCAAGACAAGGACTTTTGGACTTGTCAATGAGTCTTGACCAAATCGGACCTCTAGCAAACGACGTGAGCGGAATAGCTTTAGCATTAAACGCAATTGCAAATTATGATGAAACCGAATGTACTACCTTGGACTGGGATAAACCTGACTTTACTGAATTATTAGATGAAACATCCCTAGAAGGTATGAAAATAGCAGTGTGTAAAGAGTTCATCGAAGTTACCGATGAAGAAATCAACAAGACCGTCAATAAAGCTATCAATAAATTAGTTGATGCAGGCGCTGAGCTTGTTGAAGTAAGCTTTGATTATATCGATTTATGTTTGCCAACCTACTACTTAATTAACTATGTAGAATTCTTCTCCGCAACCAGAAAATATGATGGAAGGGACTACGGTTCAAGAATCGAAGAAGTATGCGGTGATGAAGTACTTAGAAGAATCAAAATAGGTTCCCACATTGCAGAAGCAGAATTCAGTGGTAAATACTACAAGCAAGCATTGAAAGCAAGATCAGTAATCAGAGCAGAGATTACCTCAATGCTTGAAAATGTGGACTTGATTGTAGGGCCAACCGTGCCTAAACTTCCTCACGAAATTGGCGCTGAGTTAGAACCTATGGAAATGTATGCCTACGATATATTAACCGTAATAGCTAACCTTGCAGGTATTCCTGCAGCAAGCATTCCAGCCGGTGAAGTCGACGGCATTCCAGTAGGATTGCAAATACAGGCAAAACCATTGGATGACGAAAAAATTATTAAAGCTATGAGTGTCTTTGAAAACACTCAATAATTTTTTTTATTTATGAAATACAATGACTTTTATAATGATTTTAAAGATGTTGTAAGCAGCGAATCAACAATATCAAAACATGCTGTTTTAAATATTTTAAAGAAACATTCAAGCACAATTTCTGTTTTTGATTTAATGCAGGTTTCCGCTGAAATGAATGAAGAGTCAAAATATATTCAGAAATCTTACCGTGAAAAAAGCAAGGGAATCTATGCAAAGAATTTCTTAGGCCGTTTAAAATATGTTTCAAGTGATGAAAATCACTACGAAAAGAGCATTGACAAGGAAGAATTCATTGACGCATTAGCTACATTGAAATCATATAATGAAAATGAAACTATAAGCACAAAAACTAAATTTCCTTTAATCTATGCAATTATATCATTATATACTACTTTTATTCTTGAAGAACCAATACATCCTGTGGGAACTCCATTTCCAGGATCTTTGGAAGTTGAAGAACATGCTGGCATCTATTATTGTCCTGTAAAAGATGCAAATATTGATTCTCCAAATGCAGTTTGCAAAATGTGCATTGCAGAACAGTTAGACTTCTAAAAATTTACACTTGAAATACACCTCTAAAATTTAATATAAATTAAATACAATAGATTATACAAGAGGTTATGTTTATGACAAGAATTGGACTTGCTTATGTCAGTGGAGCTGTCCCGGGATTTGAAGATTTTGGGAACCTTCCGACAGATATTGTTAAAGAAAACGGGCTTGTTGATGGTTTAAAAGCATCAAAAGAACTGGATGCATTGATTATCCCTGGCGGAACATTGATTGAGTCAAATGACATTGACATGGATTTGAACACTGAAATCAAAAAGATGGCTCGTGACGGAAAGCCTATCATCGGAATATGTGCCGGATTTCAGCTACTGTCAAATCAAATAGATATAGGTAGAAAATCTCCAGTGCCTATTGTAAAAGATGGTCTAGGTATAATAGACGTGAATTTCTCACCATTGATTACAAGCGACCGCGTAAAGGCAAAGGTGTTTGACAACTCATTTTTAGTAAAAAACCAGATCGAAGACGTTGACGGTTTTCATACACACACCTACGGAAAGGTCGAAGGGGATGCAAAGCCACTGTTCTATTCACAAGTCCAAAGAATGAATTACGGTGATGTCAACAAGGAAGCCGAATATAACATTTTCTCCGGAGCATGCAACGACGACGGAAACGTTATCGGTACCATGATTCACGGTATATTAGATGAAAATCCGATTCTTGTAGAAAACCTATTTGAACAGATAGATGCAACAGACATCGATGACATTTACAATAGAAACCTCAAAGTAAAGGAATTCCTACAAAGCGAAGTTGGAATCAACACAGGCATCAAGGTTCCAAAAATGGAAAACAAGCCTCAAAAGCCAAAATACCTGATGATTGGAAGCAACGGATCAGATTCTGGGAAAACATTTATCATGACGGGCCTTGCAGGTGCAATAAGAAAAAGAGGATATAAGGTTGCACTTCTCAAAGTCGGTCCTGATGTGCGTGATATTATACCAGGATTATATTTGACAAAAGGTAAGATGGAAGACTTTGCTTCTGTAAAAATCGGACATTTGGGTTGGGCAGACATAGAATCTACAATATCCAAACTTAATTCATCAGATTATGACATTGTACTAATAGAAGGAGTGATGAGCGTATTTACAGGTCTTTTAAATGAAAAAGTACCTTTTTCAGCAGCTGAAATTGCAATGTCATCAAAAATCCCGATGATACTGGCTTCAGGTGTAAATAAGGGCGGAATAGAATCAGCCGCAATTGATTTGGTTTCACATGCAAATATGCTTGACAAATTTGGAGTTCCGGTAGAAGCAATACTGCTCAACAAGGTATACAATGATGATATATTCGACCAAGTGGTTCCATACATCAAGAATAATACCAATGTCGATAAAGTGTTGAAACTTCCTAAATTGAAATCAGCAGATATGAGAGGATTCATTCCGGAAGTTGAAATCAGATATGAGCTGTTTACAGGCCATGCAATGGATTTAATTGAAAATAATTTAAATGTTGACGAAATAATCAGCATGGCCCGCGAAGTGGAATTCGGTAAAATCTACACATTCGAAGAAATTAAAGGAAAAGTGATATAATGGCACTCAATTTAAGTCCAGAACCAGGCGTTAAACTTACAAAAAAGGACAGAGCCCATGTTTTAAAAAAGATGAAGCAGGGTTGGAAAGCAACCTGTTTGGTCCCTGATTATGTTTTCGATGAAAACGGCGACATTCAAATCGGACTGGATAAAAATCGCCGCATCGTCAAAATAGTGAAAATTTTGGATGATGGAATTCATATTGAAAAAGCGTTGGGAAGTAAAACGTTAAGAATTCAATGGCAAAAAATAGCTTCAATACATAAGTCAAATGAAATTAAAGATGGTTTGAAAATTAAAATGAAAGATGGGAAATATGTTGCTTTTGGAATTTATAATTCATATAAAATAAAGCAAAATACCCAATTAATTGCAGATTACATTGCAAATAAATGCAATGAGAGGAATTGATTTATTCCTCTATGTATTTATTGATGATGTCTTCGCCTTTAAGCAAGACCAAATTATTTTCTTCTGCATATTTGCGAGCATCAGCAACTGATGTAGCTTGTCCGGTTTCACCGTCCATCATTTCACAAACTACACAAACAGGAGTAACGCCAGCCATTTCACACAAAGCAAGACCTATTTCTGTGTGTCCTCTTCTATTTTTCACAAGGCCATCTGCCCCTCTTAAAAGACATACGTGACCAGGTGATCTAAAAGTAGCCCCGAATTCATCAAATCTTTCTTCTTTCATCATTAATGCCATTTCACTAATGGTCATTGCTCTGTCATGGTCGGTTACGCCAGTGAATGATTTTCTGTGGTTGGTCCATATGGAAAATGATGACCTCTCATCATATGGAATATCGGTCGGTGCCAATTTAGCAAGTTCCGGATACTTTTCTGTTGCTGCCTTCATGATGTCTACCATGAAAGGTAAATGAATTGCATCACAAAAATCAGAATGCAAACAGTTGCAGATTAATCCGCCTGCATCATTTCTCATGGTTGCAACGGATTTAGGGGTTACAAATTCGGAAGCGATAATCATATCGACTTCGCCTTCCCTGTCATCATCATCAAAAACGAGTACAAACTCGCCGTTTCTAATAGCTTCTAGAGCCTTATCTAAATTTGTTTCTTGATTCATAGTAATATCTCCTATATTTACTAGAACCAGGGCTAAAAATAACTAATTACATATTTCTCTTCCATCCGGACTATCACCGTCGGTTTTGGATTCTCACCAAATCAACACTTAATCGTGCTCGTGGACTTATTTTTACAAAATCACCACCGGTGGGGAATTGCACCCCGCCCCGAGTAAATATTAACAGTTATATTAATCATATATAAAATACTTTGTGGTTATGATTGTTTTCGTGTATAAATTGTTTTGAGCTTAAAAAATTGTTTAAAGAATGTAAAATTGTTATTATTAATAACTGAGCAATTTAAATAATATTATAAATAAAATAAGAACACATAATCTAAAAAAAGTGATTTTATGGTTAGCAAACACGAAGACCTACTTTTTAAAGATGTGAGCGAAGAAGAGGTAGAAGTACTTTTAAAGCGAATTAACATAGAATCAAAAAAGAAAAAGTTAAATCCATCAGAAATACGTTTTATAAATGCATCAGTACTAATTGCAGATATAATAATTGAATTAGATGATGTAATTTATATAATTGAATTTCAAAGTACATCTATAGATATAAATGATAAAAACAGATTTTTAGCATACTTTTCAATGGTAAACTTTAAAAAGAAAACAAAAAAAGAAGTTAAATTAGCAGTAATTAGCACTGCTGAAGTAGCAAAAAAGATTATTCACATTATTGGCGATTCAATTAAATTCAAATTTGATGTCTATTCTTTTATGGATGAAGACGGAGATATCATTATAAATAATATTGAAACTAAAATTAAAAATAATAAAGAAATCAGTGACTATGAATTAATTGATTTATCATTAGTGCCAATTATGGGTAGTAAAAATACACAAGAACATCAAATTGAAAAATCCGTTAATTTAATATTATCTATTGATTTAGAAAAATATAAGGTAAATAATCTTGTAAAAAGTATTGCTTATTTATTAGCAGATAAATTTTTAGAAGATGGAGATAAAAAAACAGCTATATGTGATGCATTAGGTGGAAAAATGAGTGCTATATACGATTACGGTCAAAGACAAAAGGATGAAGGAATAAAAGAAGGAATAAAAGAAGGTATTAAAGAAGGTATTAAAGAAGGAAAGAAAAAAATGGCAAAATATATGATAAAAGAAGGAAAAACAAACGAAGAAATACAAAAAGAAACAGAACTAACACTTGAAGATGTAGAAAAAATTAGAAATGAAAATTAAAATTCAAGAGAAACTACATCCCCATCCTTGAGATTCAATTCTTCCCTTAATTTACATTCAGCAATAAATTCCAAATAATTTTCTTCATGGGTGGTTTTTGCTGGAAATACAATGGCACCTTCAATTACACCATTCAATTTTGCTTCAATATATTTTACGGCACCAAAGCCTTCATCTGGCTTGATTAAATTTTCACAGGTATTTTTGATTTCATTGATTCCATCCAAATAGTCATCACTTACAACAACATTTAATGTTCCTGGAAACGGAACAAAACCTAAATTTTTCTTAAACTCATTTGTGTAGAATTCCTGTGACAGGAAATACGCTGCTTTTCCCAAACCAGTTGTAACTTCACCATCGATTTTCATGAAAGAACCTCTAATTAAAGTATATTGTAGAATAATTAATGTTAAAAATTTAATCCATATTTTTAATTTAACAGGATTATCTGAAATAATGTTAAAATTTAATCTGTAAAATATAGATTCAATACTATTAATTGAATCATTTTGATTAATATATTTTTCAGATTTTTAAGAAATTTATATAATAACTGAAAAACAAAGTATTACTATAACGAATTTTACAGGGTAATTGAAATGGAAATAAAAACTATCTCAACAGATGTACTAATAATCGGATCCGGCGGAGCAGGTTCAAGAGCAGCTATTGAAGTTGATGATGCTGGACTGAAAGCTATTATTGTATCCAAAGGATTATCATTCCGTTCTGGCTGTACTGGAATGGCAGAAGGAGGATACAACGCAGTATTCAAAACAGTTGACAAAGACGATTCAATTGACGCTCACTTCAATGACACACTTAAGGGAGGAAGCTACCTCAATGACAAAAGGCTAGTGGAAATACTCGTTAACGAATCACCAAAAAGACTAATTGATTTGGAAAATTTCGGGGCTTTGTTTGACCGCCAGGAATCAGGTGAAATAGACCAAAGGCCTTTTGGTGGACAAACCTACAGAAGAACCTGTTATCAAGGTGACAGAACCGGAGCGGAATTATTGAATGCGCTTAAGGAAGAAATCATCAGAAGAGATATTGAATGCATAGAAGAAGTAATGATTACCTCATTGATTACCCAAGATGACCAAGTGATTGGAGCAACTGGATTGAACCTTAAGGATTCCAGTCTAATATACTTCAAAGCAAAATCCGTTATTCTAGCAAGCGGAGGCGCAGGTCAATTATACCCTGTAACATCAAACACATTCCAAAAAAACGGAGACGGATATGCAATAGCTTACAGAGCTGGAGCAAATCTTGTTGATATGGAACAGATTCAATTCCACCCAACAGGAATGGTAGCGCCTGAATCCAAAAAGGGTGTGCTTGTAACAGAAGCCGTAAGAGCAGAAGGTGGAAAGCTCATAAATAAAGATGGTGAAAGATTCATGAGCAAATATTCTCCTGAAAAAATGGAATTGGCTACTCGTGACGTCGTTGCACGTTCAATCTACCAAGAAATAATTGAAGGCAGAGGAACAGAAAGCGGCGGAGTTTACCTTGACATCTCACATTTGGATGACGATTACATTGATGAAAAGCTTGAAACCATGGTTCTGCAATTTGAAAATGTAGGAGTAGACATCAAGCATGGCCCAATTGAAGTGGCACCAACTGCCCACCACTTCATGGGAGGTTTAAAAATAAATACTGACGCTTCCACTTCACTGAAAAATCTCTTTGGTGCTGGTGAAGTTTGCGGAGGAGTTCATGGTGCAAACCGTTTGGGGGGCAATGCACTGGCAGACACACAGGTATTCGGTAAAATCGCTGGCGTAAGTGCTTCAGAAGCGGCAAAAACAACAGAACTCAAAACCGATGAAGAACAGGTAAATAAAGAAGCTTCAAGAATTGAAGGCCTAATCAAAAAAGGCACAATAAAACCGCAGGAATTTAAGAACAAAATTAAAAACCTAATGTGGGAAAAGGTAGCTATCGTTAGAGAAGAAAAAACCTTGAATGAGGCTTTAGGCCAACTTCAGGAGATGCAAAAGGACCTTGAAAACCTTGACGTCAGTGATAAAAATCAATACAATGCGGATTTGGTCACTGCCCTTGAAGTAATAAATATGGTTGAAATCTGCATTCTAACCGTGAAATCAGCGATATTGCGCAGAGAAAGTAGAGGAGCTCACTTCAGATCCGATTTCCCAGAAACTAAAGATGAATGGAAAAAGAGTATTATAATGGGTAAAAATAAAATAGAATTTGAAGCTAGATAGCTTCTTTTAATTCTTTTATTGCCTGTCTAGCTTTATCATAAATTTCCTGCTCATCCAAAACAACTAATTTTTTATTTTCCATCAAAACCTTTCCATTGCAGATGGTAGTATCTACATTAGAACCGTTTGCAGAATAAATAACGTTTGAACTTAAGGATGAACTATCCGGAACCATATTAGCTGAATTGGTGTCAATCAAAATAATATCAGCTTTTTTTCCAACTTCGATAGAACCAATTTCAGAGTCAAGACCCAAAGCTTCAGCACCTTTAATGGTACCCATAGCTATTGATTCATCTGAATCCAAAACCTTAGGATCCAATGTGGAAACTTTTTGAAGCAAGCTAGCAGTTTTCATCTCTTCAAACAAATCCAAATTATTGTTTGAAGAAGCACCATCAGTTCCAATAGAAACACAAATGTCATTTTCAATCAATTTGGAGACTGGAGCAATACCTGATGCCAATTTCATATTGCTGCATGGATTGTGAGATATCTTAACATTGTTTCTCTTAATGATTTCAATTTCACTGTCGCTTAACCATACACAATGAGCTGCAACAACATCAGGACCTAAAAGACCAATTTCATCCAAGTATTCAAAAGGTCTTAATCCTTTTTCATCAAGACTGTCATTGATTTCCTTTTCTGTTTCAGATACATGTATATGAATGCCCATACCATATTCATCAGCCAATTCACGGACTTTAATCAACAATTCCTTAGAAGCCGTATAAGGAGAATGCGGTCCAAAGAAAACTTTGATCCTTCCATCAGCCATTCCATTACAGGCTTCAAATAAAGCTAAATTTTCATTGATTTCATTTTTTCTTTTCTCTTCATCTCCAAAATCAATCATTCCGTATGATAAAACAGCTCTAATTCCTGCCTCATCAACTGCACGAGCAACATCTTCCATGTAAAAGTACATATCAGAAAATGTTGTAGTTCCTGACTTAATGAGTTCAACAGCCCCTAAAAGAGCTCCAATATAACAATAATCACCATTTAGATTTGCTTCCATCGGCCATATATGGTCGTTTAACCAACTGTCTAAACTCAAATCATCCGCTAATCCTCTAAATAATGTCATTGATAAATGGGTATGAGAATTAATTAATCCTGGAAGTAGAATTTTATCAGTTGCATCAATTATCTTATCAACATTGCTTTCATCAATTTCAGGAGAAATTTCAGCAATTATATCATCTTTGATTAAAAGAGATTGTTTACCTTCAAAATTTATATTTGGACTTAAAATCACTGCATTTTTAATTAAAATAGTATTATCTGTCATAATAACACCTAAAAAAAAAAATAAAAAAAGAAAGCTAAAAAACTATTTATAAGTTTTTGATAGCTAATTTAATATCTTCTGCTTTAACAGTTTTACGTTTTGCGATTTTTGCAACAGCATTTGCTTCTTTTGCTACATCACGAGCAACTTCTTCTAAGTATGCTGCTAATTCAGCTTTTGCATCTTCGCTAACTCTTTCTGCACCAGATTCTTTAATAATTCTTGCGATAGGAGCTTTTGGTATATCAGACATGCTTTTCACCTCACAATAGTTTATTAAAACTTATGATTTACAGCCAAAAATCATAAGTTAAATAACAATATAAGATAACTTAATATTTAAATATTGTGCAAAATAATGCTCATAATTCAAAAATAATATTAAATAAATTAAATAAATAAAAATTAAATTATCAAAAGTATTTAATACATGATTAATAATATAATATTTAGATAAAAAAATTGAGAGATAAGATGAAAATAAAAATTGCTGTTCCTTCCAAAGGAAGAATAAGTGAACCATCAATAAACATATTGGAAAAAGCGGGATTAGGTTTAATCGACAAAAACAACCGCAAATTAATTTCAAAGACTTTTTACGATAATATAGAAATTATGTTTGCAAGAGCATCAGACATTCCGGAATTCGTTAATGATGGAGTTGCAGATATGGGAATAACTGGTGTCGATTTAATTAATGAAAATGAAGCTGATGTGACTGAACTGTTGGACCTAAAATTCGGACAGACAAAACTGGTCTTTGCAGCACCGGAAGAATCAGACATCAATTCAATAGATGACATCACAGATGAAATGAAAGTTGCAACCGAGTTTCCTGTGTTAACAAGAAAATACCTCGAGGAGCATGGCCTGAATTTAAAAATCGTCAAATTGAGCGGATCAACTGAAGCTGCTCCATTCATAGGATTGGCAGATTTGATAACAGACCTGACAAGTACCGGAACAACATTGAAAATGAATCATCTGAAAATCATAGATACAATTTTGGAAAGTTCAATCAAGCTTATTGCAAACAATGAAAGTTTAAAAGAAAAAAGAGAATTAATTGAAGCTGTCAGTACAAGCATAAAAGGAGTTCTTGATGCTGAAAGAAAGAAATTAATTATGATGAACGTTAAAGATAGTGATTTGGATAAGGTGAAATTGGTAATGCCATCAATGGGCGGACTGACAATATCCGAAGTATTATCTGATGAAAAGACTGTTGCCGTTCAAGCGGTGATTGATGAAAAGCAAGTATTTGAACTTGTAAATGACCTAAGAAATGCAGGTGCAAAAGACATTCTAGTCGTACCGATAGAAAGAATTATATGAAAATCGCAATAATATATTCCACTTCAAGTAAATCAACAAAAAAGGCTTGCAAATTGTTATCCAACAAAATTAAAGCCAATGTTAAATTGATACCTATAGAAAAAGCTAAAACAGCATGTCTTTTAAAATATAATTTCATTATATTGGCTGGATCTGCATATAACGGTAAAGTTCAAAATGCACTAAAGCAATATATTTCAAGAAACATGAAAACACTCAAAGAAAAGCCTATTGCTTTGGTTATGAACTGTGAAGAGGGTATCGATACAAGAGACAGACTGAACAAAACATTTACAGAAGAGCTGGTCAATAAATCAAACTTTAACTCAAATTTTGGATATGAACTAAATCCTGACGAGGGAAATTTTATTGAAAAAAGAAAAACAAACAATTTGATTAAGGAATACAAAAAAGATGGTAAAAGTCTACCAGTTTTAAACATTGATGAAATAGATAAATTTGCCGAATACATTAACAATATGATTGAAAAAAGGGTTGATTAGAATTTTTAGGTTAAAAGACATAATTTCAATAAAAGATTTTAAAAGAGAAGACATCGAGTATCTCTTAGAAGAAGCATCAAAATTAGAAAACATTGCAAAATCCAAAGAAGTGTCCGAAGAATTGAAAGGAAAGCTTTTAGGATTGATGTTTTTTGAACCGTCAACAAGAACAAAAATCTCTTTTGAAACAGCAATGAAACGTCTGGGCGGAGAATGTATTGGATTTGAAAACAGCGGATCAAGTTCAGTATCCAAAGGTGAAAGCATCGCAGATACTGCAAAAATGTTTGAAGGATACAGTGATGCACTGGTCATCAGACATGAACTTGAAGGAGTATCTAAATTCATATCTGATATCGTGGATGTTCCTGTTATCAATGCTGGAGATGGTGCAGGACAGCACCCAACACAAACACTGCTCGATTTATATACCATTAAAAATGAGATAGGTTCTATCGATAATCTGAAAATCGCATTGATTGGAGACTTGAAATTCGGTCGTACAGTACACTCATTATCAAACGCATTAGGATTGTTTGATAATGTCAAAATCTATCTGGTATCTCCTCCAGAGCTCAGAATGCCTCAAGAAGTACTTCACGACATATCAAAAACAAATGTTGAATATGAAGAAGTCAACAGTATTGAAGAGGTTATAGATGATGTTGATGTATTATATGTAACCAGAATCCAAAAAGAGCGTTTCGCTGATATTGAAGACTATCAAAAAATAAAAGGAGCATATATCATCAACAAAAAAATGCTTGAGGGCAAAGACTTAATTGTCATGCACCCATTGCCAAGAATCGATGAAATCGATGCCGATGTTGACAACACAATATACAATAAATATTTCACACAAGCAGCTAATGCAGTTCCTGTGAGAATGGCTATTTTAAAAACATTGATAAAAAACAACCCTAAATAGTGAAAAGAGTTGTTTCAAGTAATGTTTCATCACATTGAAGCTTAATAATGTTAGTTCTTCCCTTAGCACGTCCACGGGAAATTGTGTTTGTAGATATGATTCCCAACATTTCAAGCTCACCAATAAAGTCAAAAATTCTTCTATAGGTAACAGCGTCTTTTTTTGATATATCCGTATAGGCATCGTACAGTTTACCTGAAGATATCTCTTCTTTTTGTTTTGTTAAATATAAGATGGCTTCTAAAACCCTTTGCTGCTGGAGAGGCAAAGTGGATATGATTTCAATAATCTTGTTATGTTCAATTTTGTCTTTTGCTCTTCTTACATGATCAATTGTAACAACATCTGAATCCTCATCAAAAGCTAATTCACCGGCATTCTTAAGCAAATCAAGAGCATATCTTGCATCACCTTCTTCTTTTGCAGCCATTGCTGAACATAATGGAATAACATCATCTTCCAATACATTTTCATTAAATGATACTTCTGCTCTCTCGGATAATATATCAGACAATTGATTTGCTCCATAAGGTGGAAATACTATTTCTTTATCGTTTAAACTACTGTTAACTCTGGAATCAATTAAATTTTTAAAGTCTAAATAATTACTGATACATAAAACAGAAACATTGCCAGTTCTTGTAAGGGTATACAATATTCCATCGCCGTCTTTATTGAGCAATATGTCAATTTCATCTAGGATAACAATCAAATGCAATTTTCTACCAAAAACGTCAGGTCTGAAAATTTCTCTAAATGCATTAACAACTTCCCCTTTTGTCCAACCACGATTTGGAACATCACGTCCTAATCTGTTACACAATTCGGCAATAACCTGATATTCAGTTGTATAATCAGTGCATCTGACATATTCAACTTTCACAAAAACATTCTTTTTACGAGCAATATCGATAAGCTGTTCACGAGCAAATTTTGATGCGGCTGTTTTTCCGGTTCCGGTTTTACCATATAGGGTAACATTAGACGGAGTGACACCGCCTAAGACATCAACCCAATATTTGGCTATTTGCCTTATTTGGTCTTCTCTGTGAACCAACTTGTCAGGCAACCATCTATGATCTAAAGGACGCTTATCCTTAAATATAGTTGGAGCAATTGATTCCTCACTTTCCAATTCTTCAAAAATATTTGACATTTGTCCACCTTAAAAATTTAATGAAAATTATAAGTATAGTTTCCAGTGTTATTATTATAAATCCTATCATAAATAAAGGTTTTTATTACAATTTTGAAAAAAGTTAATAAAATTGACTAAAGTGTAAAAAAATAAATAGATTAAAATCGTTTTAATCAAGTAAAAATAAATAACAATTATTATTTATTGATAATAACTTCAAAAATATTGATAATTTAAAAAATATTAAGTTATATCCAATATAATTTTAAATATGAAATTGTACTATTTCAAATATAAAATAATAATTTCAAGTGTAAATTATAAGGTAAAACATTAAAAATACGGCCTCAAATGGCTTGAATTACATAATTTTGAAAAATTTATCATGGTTCTAAACAAAGAGAGAGACATGTGTTTCAAGTGTAAATATTTTCATCCAAAATCCGAAAATGAAGGGATGGACTTCAAGTGTAAAAAGTGGAAAACAAGCTAAAATTCATTTAAATAAAAAATAAAGAAAAAATAGCAGAGATAAATTTCAAGTGTTACAGTTGAAATATATCCCTTCATTCTTAATATACCTTCGCAAAGTGTTATACTTGAAATGCACCTCTCCCTCTCTAGATGAACATGTCATTCTCATTAGAAGCATTGACATTAGAATGGAGGCGACCAAACTTCTTATCAATTAACCAGATGCAATGCAATTTAGACTTAAACACCCTCTTCAATGTTTTGATAAATGCATCTTTAGTTAATCCGTCTTCAAATATCTGATCAGAAATAACGAACTGCTGCAAAATTTCCTGATTAATCTTAAGCTCATAATCAATTAAAAAGCTATTCAATCCAAAATTCAAATCCAATATGAAATCTTTCTTAACGCTTGAATCTGCTGGAATCATCAAATTCTTATGTTCAGGTGAAACCATAGTTGCACAAGCTATAACTATACAATCTTTTCCTTTTGGTTTTACAACATCCATAATGTTATCTTTTGGAAATTCAACAATGAAATGAAAATCAGCATTTTCATCATATTTCATCTCACGCAACATGTCTTCGTCTAGTAACCATTTTTCAATTGTATCTTGTAAAATCATTATATCATCATCGATTAAAATTTATAATAAATTATTTATTTTTTTATTATATATATTATAAACTATGATTGAATATAATGAATTTATCAATGAAATTATTTTTACAAATGTTAATAATATAGTTTCATTTAAATTATTCATATTTATCATATTGGCATTACTGTTTTCACTTGCAATCGATGTCATTTTCGGTGAAATGCCAGGAAGAATCCATCCTGTTGTGATAATGGGTTCAATAATTAATTTCTTTAAAAAATTGTTCATTGATATAAAAAGCAAAATATCTGGTTTACTGCTTGTAATTTGTTGTGCTGCAGCCTCAAGCCTGATATTGTTATTTATCTATATAATATGTTCAGTTAATGTCATATTGTTATTTATTGTGTTTTCTATCCTTTTATCATCTTTTTATTCTGTAAATATGCTTTTGCAAACGGCAATAGATGTGAAAAACGATTTGAATGAAAGCATTGATAAAGCCAGAAGATCTGTTTCATACCTTGTAAGCAGAAACACTGAAGAATTGACAGAAAGCTTTATTGTTTCAGCTGTAATTGAAAGCTTGACTGAAAATATAACTGATTCATATGTGGCTCCGATATTTTATTATTTTATTTTTGGTGTGATTATTTTATATAAACCATTTAATTATCATTTGTATTTCTTGCTGCTAATTCCAATGCTTTACAGGCTTTTCAATACGCTTGATGCAATGGTTGGATATAAAACTGATGAATTAAAGGATATTGGATTTTTTGCAGCAAAAATTGACGATATCTTGAATTATGTTCCTTCAAGAATTGCTGGAATCTATGTTGTTATTTCAGCATATCTGTTGAAATTTGACGGTAAAAACAGTTTTAATGTCATGATGAGAGATGCCCGAAAATGTCCTTCTCCAAACTCAGGCTATACAATGGCATCAACTGCAGGGGCACTGAATATTCAGCTTATAAAAAAGGATACCTATATTTTAGGTGATGATAATAAAGAAATCATAGCAGATGATATTTCAAAAGCAGTAAAGTTATCAAAATTATCAATTATTTTATTTACAATAACTGTCATTGTTTTATTTACATTAATTTATGTGATATTATGAGAATTGCAATAATTTCCGTTTCAGACAAGGGTCAAAAATTAGCTTTAAGTTTAAAGGAAAAATTGGATAATGATTCAACTATAATTAAAGTGGATTTATACCATAAGAATGTTAAAAAATATTTCCCTATATTGTTTTATGAATATGATGCGATTATTGCAATAATGGCTTCCGGAATTTTGATTAGATCTATTGCACCACTGATTGAATCAAAAGTCAGTGATCCTGCTATATTAAACATTGATGATAATGCTAATTTTGTCATTTCAACATTATCAGGCCATTTGGGTGGTGCAAATAAATTAACTCAAAAAGTGGCTGGTCTTCTTGATGCAATACCAGTCATTACAACTTCTACAGATGTCAATAACAGATTGGGAATAGATGTAATTGCAAAGGACCTCTATTTGTCAATTGACAATCCAAAGGAAATTTTGTTCTTCAACAAGGCAATACTTGATGGGAAAGAAATTTCATTCACACTTAATCCCAATAAAAATTTTGAATATTTGTTTGAATATTTGAATGAAGTTACACTTGAAATAGATGTTTCAATTCATTATTCAAAAGATGTTTGTGAAGATGAAATTAATGTTCAATTTGACAGTCACAAGCTGATTTTAAAGGAAAGAAAAATAGTTGTTGGAATAGGCTGCAGACGTGGAAAGGAATGCATTAAAATTTATAAAGGATTAATTAAATCAATAAATGATTTGAAAATACATAAATCAAGAATCAACATGTTAGCATCAGCAGAAATTAAGAAGGATGAACAAGGCATTCTTGATTTGTCTGATAAATTAGATATTCCTGTAAATTTCGTTGATTTGGATAGATTGAAATTATTTGAATCCAATGATGTGCAAAAATCAGAGTTTGTAAAATCAAAATTCGGAATATATGGTGTTTGTGAACCTTCAGCCTTAATTATGGCAGGTTTCGATTCAAAATTAATTTATAAAAAAACATCTTATGATGGCGTTACAATAGCTGTCGCTGTAGAAAAATAATATAAAAAAAAGAAAAAGAATTAGATAGATTCTAATTTAGATAAAACTTCCCAAATTAATGTTCTAGCGTGAACAGGAATATTTGGATCGTTACTAATTTCATCTAATTTACCTAAAACGGTACTTATTTTGATTGATTGATCTTGTTCTTCATCTTTTAATAAGTTACTGGAATCACCAGCTGCCTCTCTAATATTACGAGGTACAGTGTTATTATCTGCAATATAGTCAAGTATTTCGCATACTTCATCAATTTGACTGCTCATAATACCCCTCCAAAATAAATTATAAAAATAAGTTAAAAACTATTAAAATATATTTATGTTATTATATTCTTTAAATAGTTTTTGGTAAATATACTATTGTAGAAAAATTTATATTTATATAAAATGTAATTATATAATATGTCAGATATAAGCAAAACTACAATAAATTTACCAGTGGACCTAAAAAAAGAATTAAAGAAAATTGCAATTGATGAAGATACTTCATTATCTGGATTAATCATTAAAATGATTGAAGAAGGAATGATAAAAAGAAATAAAGCCGATTTTATTTCAGATGAAGAATAAATCATTCTTCAAATGAGTTTAGTAAATGAGTAATGAATTGGGTTTTGGCAGTTTCCTCTACAAAAACTGCAAGTAATTTAGCTTCTTTTAAATTGTCACTAACGCAAATCACACCATGATTTTTTAGAATCAACACATCTTCATCGCCAATGCTTTCACTAGCACTTTTTGCAAGTTCATCGCTTCCAGGCTTTTCATACTTGATTTCTGATAAATATGGTTTTTTGATTTGACCGAATCCTTCCAGTCTTTTAATCTTTTTATCGGAAAAGGCAAAACCTGTTGCATAAGTTGAGTGAGTATGTACAATTGCATTTACATCGGGTCTTTTTTTATAGATTTCCAAATGCATATTCACTTCTGATGATGGGTTTCCTTTAGTTAGTGCATTTCCATCCATATCAACTAAAACGATATCTTCTTGGCTTAGATTTGACAGTGACTTTAATGTTGGTGTTATTGCAACAATGTCTCCAGTGCTGCCTTTTATTCGTTTACTGATGTTTCCCGCTTTACCTGATACTAATCCATTATCATAGATTTCATTTGATATATTAATTATTTCAGCAATATTTTTTTTCATGTAAAAAGACCTCATTCAATAAATTTGAAATGTTTATATTTTCCTTTATGAAGAACAGGAACTTCAGCAGGTGTCGGTTCAATGTTGTAAATCTTTTGGAATTCTGTCTGTGTCTGAAAAGTACCTGAGTTGATTAAATGAATTCCTTTGAATTTCCTGTATGTATTAATGTGGACATGGCCGGTGTGGAAGACGTCAGGAATATCTTCAATCACCAGATAATCTTCAAGTTCTGATGCAAGAGGAGTTCTTTCACCATAAATTGGAGCTAAATGTCTTTTTTTAAGTAATTCTTCCATTAATAAGTCGTTTCTTTCATGTGAAAATTCTTTAATAGCCATTACAAGATCGTCAAAACTACGGCCGTGGTAAATTAAAACGTTTATTCCATCAAGAGATACGACACCCGGATTTGAAATAAATTCGACATTGTCGAGTTCATACAATGCTTTTGCATATTCTTGAGGCACCGCCGGTTGTGGTTCAGCCACCCTAGATGCGTCGTGGTTTCCAGGAGCAATGATAATTTTGATATCGCTTCTGATATTTCCTAAAAATTTGGCAGCTTCATTGTATTGTTGTGTTATGTCTTTAATTGCCAGTTCTTTTTCCTGATTTGGATATACGCCTATTCCGTCTACTATATCCCCGCCTATGATGAGATATTTGACATCTTCGGCTACTCTTCTTTGATCTTCTGAACCATATTCACAGTTGATCCAATCAATAAATCTTTGGAATGCATCTTCTAGAAATGTCAAGCTTCCAATGTGAACGTCTGATAAAAATACAATTCCAAAGTCCATTTCCTTTTCAGGAATTCTTAAAACGCCTGGATAGATAATTTGCTGACCGAATGCAAAGTTTGAATCGTTACTTTTGTTTGCAATGACGCCGACAACCTCATCCTTCACGAGTTTTTCAGCATCAGCAAATAATTCTTCGTTTTTGTTTGTGAATAATATTGAAATGCTTCCGGTATCATCTTCAAATTCAACGATTTTATGACCGTTTTTACTTGTTCTGATTTCACGGACCATTAAAATTAGGGTTAAGTTTTCTTGTGAATCGTCAATATCAGCTATTTTTGTGAAATTCCTGAGCTCAGGTCTTTTTTGTAGTATATTGGCAAGCTTTTCATATCTGCTTTTGAAATAAGCGATGAGGTTTTCAAGTTCCCCGCTTGTGTATGATTTTTTGGAAGTGTCCTGCAGGATTTTAAAGTCATATTTGACGTTGGTCTTCTTTTCATTTCTTTTGAATTTAATTTTAGTATCCTCAACAGTTTCAGAAGCTTTTAATATTTCTTCATTTACATGTTTTTCCTGCTTGTCACTATCTTTTTTCAATTCTTCAATTGGGGATACTTCCTTTTTTGGATCTTCTAATTCGGTTAGTGGTGTTTCATCGGGTGTAACTTTTATGTCGTCTGTCTTTTCTTTTTTAGTACCTGTAATTTCATCAACCATTTCACCGCTAACGGAAACTAAATCCTTCGAAGTGAATTTATCACTTTTTAGTTTAACTATTAGTGAAGATGCAAAATCAATTGGATTTTCAGCATTAATAACCCTATTATAAGCTTCAGGTGATAGGTTGATTCCTTTTTTTGCAAATTTCAATAGAATTTTACTAGTTGACATTAATTAATTTTTTTATTTTCTACGTTAATAAACTTTGAGAATTTTATTTTTTAAAATTGATTTTTGTTTGAAATTTAGTTATCTTTATTATATATTAACAATAGAAATTATCATATTATAAGATAATGATTGTGATAACATGGCGAATAAATATATTAGAATTATTTTAATTATAATATTATTTGTTGTATTTTTTGAAGTAGGACTCTTTAGTTCATATACAATTGTTACCGCTGAAGCTCCGAATGTTCAGGGGCTAATAGATATGCAGATAGATAAAATCACTAACTTTTTTAACCCTGAAAAAGTTAATGACGCTTTAATTAAAGATCCAACTCCGGTTACCATAAGCAATAAGAAAGATGTTGCGATGCAGCTGGAGAATCTATCGAAGGTTGATGGTGTTAATGTTGAGTCTATGAATGTTACCACTCGCGATGACACAGGTAATGAGAACATAACAGTTTCTATTGAAGCTTTAGGTTACGCTTCACCAAATTCAACTTCTGGACAAATTGTTATTAGTCAAGATCCTTCCTATAAGATTATTGCAGCAGGCGATGCCACTTTTAAAGGAAGCGGATTAAGGGTAAATCTTAATTCAATTACTATAACTTCAGTTTTAAAATTATACCAGTGATAATATGATTAATGTAATAGGAATAGGTCAAAATAGAGAAAATATGACTTTAGGTGCTTTAAAAGCTATTGAAGAGTCTGATGTCATAATAGGTTATAAAAAGTATATTAACCAAATTGAGGATTTGATTTCCGATAAGGAAATTGTTAAAAAGGGCATGGGTGATGAAATAGCTAGGGCAGAATTTGCTATTCAAAAAAGCCTTGAAGGCAAAACCGTTTCATTAATCAGTTCAGGTGACCCGGGTGTCTTTGGAATGGCTAATGTATTATATCAAATCGTAAGTAAATATGACGGTGTTGAAGTTAAAGTTTATCCTGGAGTTTCTGCATTGAATTATGCATCAGCTCATTTAGGAGCTCCTTTGCATGATTTTGCAGCTATCAGCCTAAGCAATATTTTGACTCCATTATCCGAAATTGAGAAAAAATTAAGATATGCACTTGAAGCTAATTTAATCGTTGCAATATATAATCCTATTAGTAAAACCCGTAAAGAACCATTTAGAAGATTTAAACAAGCAGTTTTAGATATTAAAGGTGAAGATGCTTTAATAGGTATTGTTGATAGTACATATGAACCGCCTAAAACTACAATCGTAAAGATTAAGGACTTGACTGAAGACATTGTCAACATGTCTTGCACATTGATTGTTGGAAACGATCTGACTTACGTTCAGGATGATAAGCTTGTAACACCGAGAGGATATGTTATAAGGTCAGATATCCATGAATTATCACGAAATCATTATGAAAAATTCTTGAACGGTGAAGTGGGCCATGGTCCGAACCGTGAATGCGAATTTTATCCTTGTCATTATGATGGACAATATTGTGATTTCTGCTATTGTCCGTTTTATCCTTGTGGAGATTCAACAACTGGTGGATCTTGGATTAAAGGCAAGAATGTTTGGAACTGCAAAGAATGCATGTGGCTGCATTCAAAAGAGGCAGTTGAGTGTTTAAGAGAACCTTTAGAAAACATTTTAGAAGAGGTCGACGATTTAAAATCAAAGAAAAAAACATTATTGAAACTTAGAAAAGCATGTTTATTGCATGTTAATCCAAATGACTTATGAGGTAATTTAATTGTCAATTAAAAATCTTTTAATAGAAATGAAAAACATGTCGGAACTGATGGTTGATTTAGCATACTCTGCTGTGTTATTTAATAGTAAAACTGCTGCAGAAGAAGTGCTTACATTAGAAAATGAAGTTAATGCAATGAATTATGAAATCAAAAAGGAATCATTAGTAGCGGCTAGGTCATATGAAGATGCTGAAAAATTAACTGCTTTGCTTGAGATTGCAGAAGCAACTGAAAGTATGGCTAATGCAGCAAAAGATTTGGCTGATTTAGTTATAACTGGTTTTAAACCACATCCTGTATTTAAAATGGTGATGGAAGAATCAGATAAAAGTATTGCTAGAGTGATTGTTGATGAATCATCAGAACTTGCTAACAATACATTAGGAGATTTACTTTTAGTAAACCGTACAGGTATGAGAGTAATTTCAATAAGAAGAGGTTCATCCTGGATTTATGGGCCTGATAAGAACACTACACTTTTGCCTGGTGATACATTAATTTTAAAAGGAACAGATGAAGGTGCAGATTTACTTGAAAAATTGGCATCCGGAGCTTGTTCATTAGATGATATTCCAGAAGAATTAGAAGACGAAGATTAGGTTGTGAAAAAAATGATTATGGGTAGTGATATGTGTGAAAGACAAACAGAAGAAGATTCGCAGTTCACTATCTACTCAAGCGTTCTCAGAGTTTTACGCTGAACGCAGCTATATTATCAAAGAGGGATTAATTGCTCTTTTAATTTGTGCAATTGGAGATTTGATAGCTGGTATTATCTTAGGTAAAATGACATTTTTCCTCGAAACATTCCCGGGGCTTCTAGTAGTTATTCCTGGAGCTATTGGCATGAGAGGAAATATTTTTGGATCATTTGCATCAAGGCTATCCTCTAGTTTACATATTGGTTTAATATCTCCAGAATTTGGATTTTCAGATGATTTAAACAACAATATATTTTCATCATTTGTTTTAACTCTTGTTTTATCAATATTTTTAGGAATAGTGGCTAAAATATTCTGTATATTGTTAAATTCACCATCAATGTCTGTAATTGATTTTGTATTGATTTGTACAATAGCAGGCATTATTTCTAACTTAATAATGCTCCCTATAACAATGTTTGTTTCATTTAAAAGTTTTGAGCATGGTTGGGATCCGGATAATATCACAAGCCCAATTATTGCAGCTTTTGGAGACTTGTTTACATTGCCCGCTATTATTGCATCAACTTTTATATTGAATTTATTAGATGTAAATATCATTGTAAAATATATTGTGCTAGTTGTTATTGTAGTTGGAGTATTGATAAGTTTTATTCATTGTTATCGCTTGTCAGATGAGACAAGAACTATTTTAAAGCAATCTACACCGATTTTGCTTTTATGTTCCTTTTTAGGAGGTTCAGCAGGTGGAATTTTAAACAGTTCAGTTGAAACATTACTGACAAATCCTAGTTTATTGACATTAGTTCCACTATTTTCAGGTGAAAGCGGAAGTTTGATTAGTATTTTAGGAGCAAGACTATCATCAGGATTGCATTCAGGGTTAGTGGAACCATTAGCCAAACCGGAAGGTGAAGCACTTCATAATTTTGTAATCTGCTTTATTTTAGCTATTATAGTTTATCCGTTTATTGGTATACTTGCAGAGGTGTCATCTATAGCATTTGATACAGTTGGTGTTGGATTTGATAGGATTATTCCTATTAGTACATTATCAGGATTAATTTTGGTTACAATAATGGCATTTGTTGTCTATTATATTTCAACAACTTCCTATAATCATAATTTTGACCCAGATAATATTGTTATTCCAATTTCAACAAGCGTAACAGATTCAATTTCCAGTCTGATTTTAATTTCAGTATCCCTGCTTATATTAGGTACTTTGTTTTAGTGCCAAGATTTTACTATCAATTTACATTCATTTGTTCTGAAGAAATCATATTCTATCTTGTTTTTGTCAAAATTTTTAGGAACGCTAACCAATAGAGCCTTTGCGTGTGGTTTATCGAAGTGAATGAACACGATAGCACTTGTGTTGTTGTAGAAATCAATTTTATCATTTAAATAAATTGCATCAGATGATTTTTGCCAATGTTTTCCTTTAAAAATTGTCGTATCAACGAGGTATTTAGCATTATCATCAACAAGCAGATAGTAATCTGACTGTTCAACGTTTTCTTTAAAGACCTTAAAGTAATTGCAGGAATGTGAACCTTGGTCATGCTCACGATTGCATTTTCCTTCATTTTCAAAATCTTTCATTACATATTTTTTGTAGAAGTCGCATTTTATTAATCTATTCACAACAAATACATTATTTACATAGTCACTTGAACCAATTTTTACACTTGAAATAGTACTATTTTGTGGTATTATTTCCATCGACGTTTTAATTTTTGAATTGAATGATTTTTCATCGACAAGCTTTTTATAGTTTTTACCAAGAGCGATAAATTTTGAGTATGAAACACTGTTAGGTATAATTTCCCCACCTTCATTAATTATGGCCAATCCCGGCGTTCCCCTGCCTGATTCATGCCAGCTTTTAGGCACTCCAGGATTGTTTATCAAATTGTCAACAAATTCTGAAGCCTGTATCTCCATATTTTCTTTTTCCTGTAAATCAACAATTTTATTGGTTGTATTTTCAAATGATGTTAATGATACTCCGATTATCAACAAAATTATTATTAAGACAATTCCAATTTCTATTGTACTGCTTCCTCTATTGTCCATTTTCACAACCCGTATTTTTTTCTATGAGAAGAATCTAAAATTAAGCTATTCATATCATCAGAGTCAATCTTTTCACCATTATAATGGTCAGCAAAAACTACATGGTCAGAACAAGATAATGACTCATTTTTAAGTGGTGTGTGTGTTTGAATGAATACTTCAAACCCATAATGCGGACACTTTCCTTTACCTTCCAGTCTGCATAAATAGCAGCTTCCGTCAGCACTTTCATGAAAGTATCCATTTTTAAGACAATCATCCAATACTCCCTCATCGCCATGGTGAATGTATGGATCATATGGACATTTTCGTATAATGAGGGGAGCTGTTGCTTCTATGTATGATTCAGGAGATTTTAAATTATGCAAAACCATGTAAGCTGATAATGCAGTTTTATAGTGGATTTGATTATCATATGTTAAGATTCCAGACAATACAGTTAGTTTTGCAATTGGCAATGGGTCTCGCAAACCTTCAATCGATGTGTTTTTTTCAATGATTTTAGAAAAATTTTCACCATCTTTTTCAACATTTAATCTAACTTTAAATAGGATTTTCCAAGGCGATTCTGTATTTTCGACTGAAAGTGTTTCAGATGTTATTTTTACTCCGTATTTTTTGTTATATTCTTCGTTTTTTTCATCTAAAATGTCATTCAAGTTGTTTTTGATTTGATTTCTGCTGTTTAAGATAGGCAAACCATTATAAACTTTTGAGGTAGCTTTATCTATTGCACTTCGTCCGTGAACTTCCAAGTTGGCGCTATAGTCATCAATTATATATTTGAAATTGTCATTTGCTTTAAAATCAGTATTTTTGTTTTCAATCATATTTATTGAACTTACAACAAAAATGCAAATAAATAGCAATGCTACAATTAAAATGGCAGTTGTACCTACAATCATATTTCCTTTTGAGTCGATTTTCATTTTTAAAAATTTAGGGATGATTTTATAAGTTGATTGTTGAAGTGCGACTGTATGATTTTGTGAAATTATGTAATATTTTTTTTGAATTTCAGCTAAAATAGTAATAAAAAAAATAGTTATTTATATTATTTTAGATAAATTATACTTATTAGAAAATATATGGAGGATTCACATGTCAGATACTGTAAGAACATGGCGTCATATACAACAAAGATATAATCTTATAGGTTCAAAATGTAACACTTGTGGTGAATTGTTTTTTCCATCCCGTGTAGTTTGTCCTAATTGTAGAAGAAAAGGAGACCTTGAACCTTTCCGATTTTCAGGAAAAGGAAAAATTCATACTTTTTCAGTAATTAGATCAGCACCCGATGATTTTAAAAAATCAGCTCCATACGCTGTTGCTGTAATTGAGCTTGAAGAAGGTGCAAAATTGACCACACAACTCGTTGATTGTGATGTTGATGCTCTCGAAATCGGTGACGATGTAGAGATGGTATTCAGAAGAGTAAGAGAAGATGGAGAAGACGGAGTTATTTCATATGGATACAAATTCAAAGTCATCAAATAGTTCCGCTGTAATTTTGGTAAGTCATGGAAGTACCTTGCCTTATGCAGAAGAAGTATTCGAAGAAATTAAGGAAAAATTCATCAACAAGTCTGGTATTGCTGCTGAAATAGGTTACATGAAGGTTTCAGAACCTACTATTGCCGGTGCTGTTGAAATATTGAAGGTAGAAGTTGAAGATTTAGATAAAATAATTGCGCTTCCTGTATTTTTGGCTCCAGGTATTCACACAAACATTGATATACCTCAATTGTTAGGCCTTGAACCTTTAGAAGTTGATCCTAGATGTCCAGATGGAAACTATCCAGATGAACATTACTTGTCCATAGCTGATGATGTTGTCTTTGATGGTGAAATCGTATTGCTGCCGTCAATTGGGCCTCG
>JAEIGA010001951.1_pt1 | contig 32880 bp, 24 predicted proteins | sample 9270691 | NCBI WGS metagenome assembly JAEIGA01 (sample SAMN17057246, study PRJNA624740) | gut metagenome | biome: biome; isolation source: fecal sample | host: Bos grunniens | place: China: Xizang | collected 2019 | reverse complement strand
CAAGAAATCTTTGGACAATACGGAAAGTCTAACACTGATACTGGCTCACCTGAAGCTCAGATTGCATTGTTTTCATACCGTATTTCCCATTTGACGGAGCACTTGAAAAAGAACCGTAAAGATTATAGTACTGCAAGAGCACTTACAAAGTTGGTAGGTAAGCGTCGTGCGCTCCTCGACTACTTGAAGGATCGCGACATCGCACGTTACCGTGCTATCGTTAAGGCTCTCGGATTGCGTAAGTAATCTCTGCTGTATTAGCGAATTTAAGAGAGGATGCATCATGGATGTATCCTCTCTTTATATTATTATGTCACTCTCGTTGCAAATAAATAGAAAATCGAATTGCCGATTGTCGATTATTCACTAACTTTGCATCGTAAAAGAGAAGATAGGCTGCACTCGTTGAGAATAAAGCAAGCTTTATTCACTTGTTTGCGCTCTCTTTGCACTATGAATGTGAGAGTAGACATTATTCTCACAATAACATTAGATATTGTATATGCAGGACATCAGAAACATTGCCATTATTGCGCACGTAGACCACGGTAAAACAACGTTGGTAGACAAAATGATGCTCGCCGGAAATCTGTTTCGTGAGAACCAGAACGGTGGGGAGTTGGTACTCGATAATAACGATTTGGAACGTGAACGAGGAATAACGATTCTTTCGAAAAACGTGTCTATCGATTATAAAGGGACAAAGATTAATATTATTGACACTCCGGGCCACTCGGACTTTGGTGGCGAGGTAGAGCGCGTGCTCAATATGGCTGATGGCTGTATCTTGTTGGTGGATGCTTTTGAGGGTCCCATGCCGCAGACACGTTTCGTGTTGCAGAAGGCATTGCAACTTGGATTGAAGCCTGTGGTGGTAGTAAACAAGGTAGACAAACCTAACTGTCGTCCTGAGGAGGTGTACGAAATGGTATTTGACCTCATGTTTGCCCTTGAAGCGACCGAGGAACAGCTCGACTTTCCCGTTGTATACGGTTCGGCCAAGAACAACTGGATGGGTGCCGACTGGAAAACTCCAACCGACAATATCCATTACCTGCTTGATGTTATCCTTGAGCATATTCCCGCTCCCGAACGTTTGGAGGGAACACCACAGATGCTGATCACCTCACTCGACTATTCTTCATACACAGGACGAATAGCTGTAGGTCGTGTGCATCGTGGAACCTTGAAGGAGGGTATGACCATCACACTTGCCCATCGCAACGGTTCTATGGAGAAGGCCAAGATTAAGGAACTTCATACCTTTGAAGGATTGGGCCGCAAGCGTGCAGAGGAGGTTTGCTCAGGTGATATTTGTGCTATCGTCGGTTTGGAAAACTTTGAAATTGGCGATACCGTATGTGATGCCGAGAATCCCGAACCCATGCCTACCATCGCTATCGATGAACCTACCATGAGTATGCTCTTCGCGATTAACGACTCGCCTTTCTTCGGTAAGGAGGGTAAGTTTGTGACTTCACGTCATATTCATGACCGCTTGATGAAGGAGCTCGACAAGAATCTTGCTTTGCGCGTAGTGAAGGAGGAGGATAGCGATAAGTGGATTGTGTATGGCCGTGGTGTATTGCACCTCTCAGTACTCATCGAGACCATGCGTCGTGAGGGATATGAGTTGCAGGTGGGTCAGCCACAGGTAATCTATAAGACTATCGATGGTCAGAAGTGTGAACCTATCGAGGAACTTACCATCAGTGTTCCTGAGGAGTATTCAAGCAAGATGATTGATATGGTGACACGTCGTAAGGGCGAGCTCACCTCTATGGAAACGCAGGGTGACCGTGTGAATATTGCCTTTAATATCCCTTCGCGTGGTATCATCGGTTTGAGAACCAATGTGCTTACAGCTTCGGCTGGTGAGGCAATCATGGCTCATCGCTTCAAAGGATACGAGCCCTATAAGGGTGATATTGATCGTCGTTCAAACGGTTCGATGATTGCCATGGAGTCGGGTACTGCTTTTGCTTATGCCATTGATAAGTTGCAAGACCGTGGTAAATTCTTCATCTATCCGCAGGATGAGGTATATGCTGGTCAGGTTGTAGGTGAGCATGTACATGATAATGACTTGGTGATCAATGTAACCAAGAGTAAGAAGTTGACCAATATGCGCGCCAGCGGATCTGATGATAAGGCTCGTATTGTGCCGCCCATCATCTTCTCACTTGAGGAGGCTCTTGAATACATTAAGGAGGACGAATACGTTGAGGTGACTCCCAAATCGATGCGTATGCGTAAGATTATCCTTGATGAGATAGAGCGTAAGAGAGCTAACCGTAGCTAATCGATTGGTAATCTGATGAAGCGTCTATTATATATAGGTATAGTTTTGCTTTGTTTTTGCTCATGCAAGGACAAAGCAAATACTTTTGTGCTTGAAGGTCGCGTAGGTGGTCTTACGCATGATACAATCTATATATATGGAGCAGATGCACTCTATGAACGTATTGATACAGTAATTGCTCAAGAGGGGGAGTTTCTCTATACGACTACTCTTGATACGATAACTCCGATGTGGGTTGTCTTTCCCAACATGCATCGTGAGATGCTGTTTGCTGACAAGGGATTGAAAACAACAATGCAGGGAGATACGGCAGTAGCGGGACATATCCATATCGAGGGTGGCGAGCAGAATGCTTTGCTTCGTACCTTCTACGAATGTATCGACAGCATGGGAAATACCCAAAAGATTACTCTGGTGGCCGATTCGTTCATTCGAGCTAATCCCTACTCGGAGGTAAGCATATTCCTATTGCGTGAATACTTTGTGGATAAGCTTCAGCCGGACTATACGAAGATAAAGACTCTTGTGGGTTCGATGAGTGGTAATCTGCAAGATAATAATTATATACGTCAGCTACAACGTACACTCAATACTACGAAGCCATTGGCGAAGAACAATGTGGTAGCAACTTATAGTGTACGTGATATGGAGGGAAAGAGTGTATCGACTTCTGATTATAAGGATGTGTACTTGCTCCTTATATTCTGGGCTTCGTGGGATGAGGAGAGTCGTATGCGTCAACGTGAACTTGTCGCTATAAAGGAGAAGTATAAGGATCATAACTTCGATATCCTTAGCATATCACTCGATACAGACCGTGAGGCATGGCTACAGGCTATTGCCGAAGATTCGGTTACTTGGCGACAGGCCAATGATTTTGAGGGGTGGAAAACCAGTCTCGTACAACGTATGCAGGTTGACCATTTGCCCACATGTGTGTTGCTTAATCCCGCCCGTCGAATACAGACTATAAATCTTTATGGTGAGGATTTGGATAAGAGAATAGGCGAACTTACTGAGAAGAAGAAACCAGAGAAGAAGACTGAGAAGAAAACGCCTACCAATATAAGAGCACGCAAACAGAAAAAATAACCGTCATGTTGGTCAAAGTATATGGAGCTGCCGTACAAGGTGTAGATGCTACTATTGTTACGATAGAAGTAAATACATCGCGTGGCATAAAATTCTTCCTCGTGGGGCTCCCTGATGCAGCGGTAAAAGAGAGCCACGAACGTATACGTGCTGCTCTTGGCAATACAGGATATAAAGTGCCTGCTGCACAGATTACCGTCAATATGGCTCCTGCAGATATTCGTAAGGAGGGTTCAGCTTATGATTTACCTATTGCAATCGGTATATTAGCAGCGAGTGACATTGTTGTTACTGACCGTTTGCACCGTTATCTCATTATGGGTGAGATGGGACTCGATGGAAACCTTATGCCCATCAAGGGAGCGTTGCCCATTGCCATAAAAGCTCGTGAATTGGGATATGAAGGATTTATTCTTCCCAGTCAGAATGCAAGGGAGGCGGCTGTTGTCAACAATCTTAATGTGTATGGGGTAGACAACATTGTGCAGGTGATACGCTTCCTTAATGGGGAAGAGACGTTGGAGCCCACTATCGTGAATACACGCGAAGAGTTCTATGCTCATCAAGATATTTTTGAATTTGATTTCTCTGATGTCAAGGGACAAGAAAATGTAAAACGTGCGTTTGAGGTAGCTGCTGCAGGCTCACACAATATTATTCTTATTGGTCCTCCGGGATCCGGAAAATCAATGATGGCAAAGCGATTGCCGTCAATATTACCTCCCTTGTCACTCTATGAAAGCTTAGAGACGACCAAGATACATTCTGTCGCCGGACGTTTGGGCAAGGATGCTTCACTTGTGGCCATACGGCCTTTCCGAAGTCCGCACCACACGATATCATCGGTAGCACTCGTTGGTGGAGGTAGCAATCCTCAACCAGGAGAAATCAGTCTTGCTCATAACGGTGTGCTTTTCTGTGACGAGCTACCGGAATTCAACAGAAGTGTACTTGAGATGTTGCGTCAGCCTCTCGAAGATCGTCATATCACCGTTGCCCGTGCCAAATACTCCATCGATTATCCTGCCAATTTCATGTTGGTGGCTTCGATGAATCCTTGTCCTTGTGGGTACTATAACCACCCGACAAAGGCATGTGTGTGTAATCCGGGACAGGTGCAAAAGTATCTCAATAAAATAAGCGGTCCATTGCTTGACCGTATAGATATACAAGTGGAGATAACGCCTGTTCCTTTCGAAGAGTTATCTAAAAGTATGCCGTCGGAGAGTAGCGCTACCATCCGTGAACGTGTAATTCGTGCTCGTCAGATACAGGAACAACGTTTTGCAAACGAGCCGGGCATACATTGTAATGCTCAAATGACTCCACGTTTGTTACAGCAATATGCAGCCCTTGATGCGCATGGAAAATCTTTACTTGAGACAGCTATGGACAAGTTGAATCTTTCGGCACGTGCTTATGATCGTATACTCAAAGTGGCTCGCACTATTGCTGACCTTGACAATAGTCCTACCGTACAGGCAATGCATCTTGCAGAGGCTATTGGATATCGAAGCCTTGATCGTGAGACTTGGGGCACGTAATGGCTATAGCTCGAGCTTAAATGATTATTTCACCACTTGTAGTTCTCCGTTTGCGCGTGTGAGACGGTAGTTCCCTTTTTTGGCGGGAAGATCGGCAATCTCCATCTTTTGCGTTTCGTGGTCTACGACAATAATAGCATTCTCTTCACCTTTGTTTCTAAAGGTAAAGATAGTGTCGCTAAGTATGCGTCCGGAATAGAGAATAGAATCATTGATATATATGGCACAACTTCCATGATGGAAATCCTTTTCGACTAAAATATGGAGGGCATTAGTGGCTTGTGAGATTGGCTTGTCTTGTTCCTGCTTTTCTGTACTCATATCAAAAGCGAGAACGGTAAAGATGATGACTATCCCTACGACTAAGATTCCCAGCACAATAGTGCCAAGCATGAAGGTGCGATTTGATTGTTGTGCTCTTCTTCTCATTGTTCATGTTTTGCTTTGCAAAAGTAGTAAAAACAAGTGAATAAATGCAGATTTAAGAAGGAGGAGTGCTGCTATTTTTGGCTATTTGCCATAAAAACATAAAATAGTTGTCAAATATTTGGTCATAATAAAAGAAAATCGTATTTTTGCAGTGATTTAGATGATATGTGAGGGGCTCCTTCGGGGGTCTTTTTTATTTATAGCGTATGATATCAAAAGCAAAAGTTACTGAAATCGTGAATGAGTGGTTGGCCACGAGAGAGTATTTCTTGGTCGACGTGTCTGTAAGTGCAGACAATTGTGTGTCTGTGGAAATTGACCATGCCGAAGGAGTATGGATTGAAGATTGTGTACTACTGAGCAAACACATCGAGGCTAACCTCAATCGTGAAGAAGAGGATTATGAGCTTGAAGTAGGTTCAGCTGGTATAGGTCAACCGTTCAAGGTTCTGCAGCAGTACATCAACCACATTGATAAGGAGGTGGAAGTACTCGCTCGCGATGGAAAGAAATACCGCGGTATACTTGTGCGTGCCGAGGAGGAAGAATTTACCATTGTTGTAAAGGTAAAGGAGAAGCCCGAAGGCGCAAAACGTCCCATCATGGTTGATAAGGAGTATGCGTGGAAATATGACGAAGTAAAATATACAAAATACCTAATAAACTTTTAAAGAATTATGGCAAAGCAAAAAGACGATGTAATCAACTTGGTTGATACATTTCAGGAGTTTAAGGAGCTGAAAAACATTGACCGTGCAACAATGATCAATGTGCTGGAGGAGAGCTTTCGCAATGTAATCGCAAAAATGTTTGGTTCGGATAAGAACTATGACGTTATCGTTAACCCCGACAAGGGTGACTTTGAGATTCGTCGCAATCGTGTTGTTGTAAATGATGATGAGTTGACCAATCCAAATGCAGAAATTGCACTGAGCGAGGCACTGAAGATTGATGAAGATTATGAGGTAGGTGAGGAGGTAACCGATGAGGTTTCTTTCATCTCGTTCGGCCGTCGTGCTATCCTTAACTTGCGTCAAACATTGGCTTCTAAAATTCTGGAGTTGGAAAAGGATAGTTTGTACAACAAGTATAAAGATATGGTAGGTACCATTATTGCAGCCGAGGTATACCAGGTATGGAAGAAGGAAATCTTGTTGCTCGACGATGAGGGTAACGAATTGTTGCTCCCGAAGACAGAACAGATTCCTGGCGATTTCTACCGTAAGGGTGAGACTGTTCGTGCTGTAGTACTCCGTGTTGACAACATGAACAATAATCCTAAGATTATCTTGAGCCGTACATCACCTCTCTTCTTGCAACGTCTGTTTGAACAAGAGGTTCCCGAAATCAACGATGGTCTCATTACTCTGAAGCGTATTGCTCGTATTCCTGGTGAGCGTGCTAAGATTGCTGTAGAGTCGTATGACGATCGTATTGATCCCGTAGGAGCTTGTGTAGGTGTCAAGGGTTCTCGTATTCACGGTATTGTACGTGAGCTTCGCAACGAGAATATTGACGTTGTTAACTATACCCCCAATATTGAAATCTTTATCAAACGTGCTTTGAGCCCCGCTACCGTATCATCACTCATTCTCAATGAAGAGTCACGTAAGGTTGAGGTATACTTGAAGCCCGAAGAGGTATCACTTGCTATTGGTAAGGGTGGTATGAATATTAAGTTGGCAAGTATGCTTACTGAATATACCATTGATGTGTTCCGCGAATTGGATGAGGAAAATGAAGAGGAAGATATCTATTTGGAAGAGTTTTCTGACGAAATTGACCAGTGGGTTATCGATGCTATCCGTGGCATAGGTATCGATACTGCTAAGGGTGTACTCAACGCTCCCCGTGAAATGCTTATTGAGAAGGCAGATCTTGAGGAGGATACTGTAGATGAAGTTCTCGCCATCTTGCGCGCTGAATTTGAGAATGAATGAGTAAAGAACAAAGAAGAGAATGGCAAGATTAAGTAAAGTAACAAAAGAACTGAATGTAGGATTGCAGACATGTGTCGATTTCCTACAGAAGAAGGGGTACACGGTCGAGAATTCACTGAATGCTAAGATCACTGATGAACAATATGAGCTTCTTGTGATGCAGTTCAGTACGGATAAAGACCTTCGCCTCAAGGCTGAAAAGGCCCAACGCGAACGTCAGAACAGCAAGAAAGAAGCAAAGCCTACGATTTCAATTGAGGAACCTCAGAAAGAGGAACCCACTCCTGAAAAGGAAGAGGAAAAGCCCAACGTAACATTTAAGGTGGTGGGCAAAATTGATCTTGATGCTCCCAAAGGTGAGTCACGCTCTAAGAAGGAGGGTAAACAAGAGGCTGCTGATCCTAAAACAGAAGAGGTTGAGGTTAAGGCTGAAGTAATAGAACCAGAGGTTGCACCCCAAACAATTGTAGAAGATACACCTGTTACTGAAACTGTCGCAGCAGAACCCGTAGCAAAGGAGGAAGCTGTCGTTGAAGTTGAAGAAAGTAGCGTTAATGAGGAGAATACTGTAGCAGAAAATGAATCAGCAACTTCTGCTGAAGTAGAAAAGGATGATGAGTCCGGAGTGTTTGCTGTGAAGCGTCCTGAATTTGTCTCTAAGATTAATGTTATTGGAAAGGTAGACCTTTCAGCAATTAACCAATCTACTCGTCCTAAAAAGAAAACTAAGGAGGAGAAACGTAAGGAACGTGAGGAGCAAGCTGCTCAGCGCAAACAGCAGGTGGCTGCAACTAAAGCTGCTGCAGCTGGTGGAATCAATGCTGAGGGTAAGAAAAAGCGTACTCGCATTCAGAATGAGCGTGTAGATATCAACAAGGCTGGTGCTCAGGTTGCAAATGAAAGCCGCAACAATATCAACAATGGCAAGAATGCTAAGGGAGGCAATAACATAGGTAAGAATAATGATCCCCATCGTGCTAAGTTTGAACGCGATAAAGAACGTGCTAAGCGCATTCTTGATAAGAGCGAGATGAGTGAGGAGGAAATCCAGAAGCAAGTAAAGGATACTCTTGCTCGTCTTACCAACAAGCCTAAGTCAACAGGTGCCAAGCATCGTAAGGAAAAGCGTAATCAGGCTGCTGACCGTCGTCAGGAGCAGATGGCTCAAGAACATGCAGAGAGCAAGATTTTGAAGCTTACAGAGTTTGTTACTGCCAACGAGTTGGCAAGCATGATGAACGTAGGTGTCACTCAAGTTATCGGTACTTGTATGAGCATCGGTATGATGGTGTCAATTAACCAGCGTCTTGATGCTGAAACCATCAATATTGTGGCTGAGGAGTTTGGTTTTACTACCGAGTTCGTAAGTGCCGAAGTTGCAGAGGCTATCTCTGAAGAGGCTGATCGTGAGGAGGATCTTCTCCCCCGTGCACCTATCGTGACTGTGATGGGTCACGTAGACCATGGTAAGACCTCATTGCTCGACTATATCCGTAAGGCAAACGTTATTGCTGGTGAAGCTGGTGGTATTACTCAGCATATCGGCGCTTATAACGTGACTCTTGAGGATGGCCGCCATATTACCTTCCTTGATACTCCTGGTCACGAGGCGTTTACTGCTATGCGTGCTCGTGGTGCTCAGGTAACTGACATTGCCATTATCATTGTTGCTGCTGACGATGACGTGATGCCTCAGACGAAGGAAGCCATCCACCATGCTCAAGCAGCAGGCGTACCTATGGTATTTGCCATCAACAAGATTGATAAACCCCATGCAGATCCCGAGAAGATTAAGGGCCAACTCGCCAATATGAATCTCCTCGTTGAGGATTGGGGCGGTAAGTATCAGTCACAAGATATTTCTGCAAAGGCTGGTATTGGTGTTGAGGACCTCCTTGAGAAGGTATTGCTTGAAGCCGAGATGCTCGATCTTAAGGCAAATCCCAATAAGCGTGCAACAGGTTCTATTATTGAATCTACCCTTGATAAGGGTCGTGGTTATGTCGCTACCGTGCTCGTGCAGAATGGTACACTTAAGATGGGAGATATCGTGTTGGCAGGTACACACTTTGGTCGCGTAAAGGCTATGTTCAACGAACGTGGACAACGTATTAAGGAGGCAGGTCCTGCAGAACCCGTACTTATCCTTGGTCTTAATGGAGCACCTCAGGCAGGTGATGCTTTCCACGTAATCGAGACAGAGCAAGAGGCTCGTGAGATTGCTAACAAGCGTGAGCAGTTGCAGCGTGAGCAAGGTTTGCGTACTCAGAAGATGCTTACTCTTGATGAAGTGGGTCGTCGTATTGCTTTGGGTGGTTTCCAAGAACTTAACGTTATCGTTAAGGGTGACGTGGATGGTTCTATTGAAGCTCTCAGTGATTCGCTTATCAAGCTCTCTACCGAGCAGATTCAGGTTAATGTTATCCACAAGGCTGTGGGTCAGATTTCAGAATCGGATGTTACTTTGGCTTCAGCTTCACAGGCGATTATCATCGGTTTCCAGGTGCGTCCTTCGCAAGCAGCTCGCAAATATGCAGAGACAGCAGGTGTTGATATCCGTCTCTATAGTATTATCTATGATGCTCTTGAGGAGGTAAAGGCTGCTATGGAGGGTATGCTTGCACCTACATTGAAGGAAGAGGTTACCTCTACTATAGAAGTGCGTGAAGTATTCCATATCTCTAAGGTGGGTTATGTTGCTGGTGCTATGGTACGTGAGGGTAAGGTTACCCGTTCAGACCGTGCACGTCTTATCCGTGACGGTATCGTTATCTTCACTGGTGACATCAATGCCCTGAAACGTTTCAAAGATGACGTGAAGGAGGTTGCTACCAACTTTGAGTGTGGTATTTCACTTGTTGCTTGTAATGATATTAAGCAGGGTGATATTATCGAGACCTTTAAGACTATCGAGGTAAAACAGACTTTGTAATACCTCTCAATTTATAGAGTAACCGCAGATTGCGCAGGTTCCTTCGGTTTTTGTAGTAATACTAAATCCGTGTAATCTGAGTAATCTGCGGTTCTCTTTTTACGAATAACTACTATTATGCAAGTATTAGATATTATAATCAGTGCCCTGCTTGTTATAGGTCTTATTGGTGGACTTACAAAGGGACTGGTAAAACAAATAGCCTCATTGGCAGGCCTCATTGCTGGTATTCTCATAGGAAGGGCATTATATATGCCCGTGGGTGATTGGATTACCACAGTGCTCGGCAGCTCGCCTGAAACCTCTCGTATAGTAGCTTTTATAGCAATACTCATCATCGTTCCTTTGTTGTTTTCTGTGATGGGCTGGCTTATCGCCAAGATACTTCATGCAATATCTCTTGGTTGGCTCAACCGGCTCTTAGGTGCTGTTGTTGGTGTAATCAAGTATGCTCTGCTCGCGGGAATTATTATTACAGTAATCGAACTTTTTGACCGTAATGATGCTCTCATCTCTGAAGCGAACAAGACCAATTCCATCTTTTATTATCCTCTATTTAATGCAACAGATGTTTTCTTTGATAACGTAAAAGAAGACTTCCATGGGATTGAGGATATGGTAACAATTTAGTCTTGCTTATTGATAAAAAGGATTTAAATAATTTTGTTCTCCTCTTAGGTTGTTGTATCTTTGCTGCTTATGAAGATAGAGAATATTGAATTAGGGAAGTACCCTGTGTTGTTGGCCCCAATGGAGGATGTCACTGATCCTGCTTTTAGACTGATGTGTAAGCAGTTTGGAGCGGACCTTGTGTACACGGAATTTGTGTCGAGTGATGCGCTTATTCGTCAAGTGAACAAGTCTATGCAGAAGCTTGCTATTTCTGATGAGGAGCGTCCTGTGGCCATACAGATTTATGGTCGTGATGTAGACTCGATGACTGAGGCCGCACGTATCGTAGAGACAGTGAATCCCGATATTATAGACCTCAACTTCGGTTGTCCTGTCAAACGTGTGGCGGGTAAGGGAGCTGGTGCTGGTATGCTGCAGAATGTACCGTTGATGCTTGATATTGTTCGTTCGGTAGTGAATGCCGTGAAGACGCCTGTGACCGTGAAAACGCGTCTCGGATGGGATGAAAATTCGAAAATCATCGTTGATTTGGCTGAGCAGTTGCAAGATTGTGGTATTAAGGCACTCACTATACATGGTCGTACTCGTGCTCAAATGTATACGGGTGAGGCCGATTGGACGCTCATTGGTGAGGTAAAGAATAATCCTCGTATGCATATTCCTATCATTGGTAATGGAGATATAACCACTCCCGAACGTGCTCGTGAATGTTTCGATCGCTATGGCGTTGATGCTGTGATGATTGGTCGCGCCAGCTTCGGACGACCCTGGATTTTCCGTGAGGTGAAGCATTATCTTGAAACGGGGGAATATTTACCGCCACTCACCTTCGATGAGCGTATGGATATTCTACGAGACGAGGTAATTCAAAGTGTGGGTAGACTTGATGAGCGTAGAGGAATATTGCATATACGTAGACACTTGGCTGCTACACCTCTGTTCAAGGGGTTGCCAGATTTCAAACAACTTCGTATTGCAATGTTACGTGCCGAAACCGTAGAAGAATTGTTCGATATATTCGAGCAGATAAAGAAACAGTATTCCTAAATTACTATCCATGGAGTCTCTTGTTCGCTATATTTGGAAACATCGTTTGTTGCCGCTCTCTGAACTTAAAACTACAGACGGTCAACCCATAGAAGTGATACATCCTGGAATGGAGAACCGCAGTGATGGACCGGATTTCTTCAATGCTAAGGTGAAGATTGCTGGTACACTTTGGGTAGGTAATGTAGAGATTCATGGCCGTGCTTCAGATTGGATACTCCATGGGCATGATAGTAATGTAAGGTACGATTCTGTAGTGCTTCATGTGGCAGAAACGGTAGATAAGGTTATTGTACGTACCGATGGAACACCTATACCACAGTTGGAGTTGAAAGTGCCTCAGCATATTGTCGATAATTATACTCAGCTGCATAAGGCTGAACACTATCCTCCTTGTTATCGTATTATTCCAGAGTTGAGTAATCTTACCTTGCATAGTTTCTTTTCTTCGCTCTTGTGCGAACGCCTTGAGATGCGTGCTACACAAATTAATCAACGTTATGATGTTCATGATAAGAACTGGGATGATGCTCTCTTTTGCACCTTAGCCCGTAATTTTGGTTTTGGAACTAATGGAGATGCTTTTGAAGAGTGGTCACGTCGAATAGATTTCCGTGCTGTAGATAAGCATGCGGATAACTTGTTGCAGATAGAGGCAATCTTCTTCGGACAGGCTGGATTATTGGTTGATGAGGCTATCCCCGAGTACTACCATGCCGCATTGGTAACAGACGAGTATTATCAATCGTTGTGTCGTGAATATAAGTTCTTAGCTCATAAGTTTAATCTTCGTCCAATGAGTTATACGCAATGGCGACATTTGGGTATGCGTCCTGCAAATTTCCCCCATGTAAGATTGGCTCAATTGGCAATGCTCTATCATGAGCATCGTATTAGTGTTGCGAAATTATTGGCTGCTCCTGATCGTAAGGCTATTACGTCTCTTTTGGATATTAATGCTTCGGAGTATTGGGATACTCATTATGTGTTTGGATCCACAACCTCTACTCCACAGAAAAAGCGTATTACCGATAATGCAGTAATGCTATTATTGATTAATTCTGTAGCTCCATTCTATTATAGCTATGGCCGTCGTAAAGATGATGAGAGATATTGCGATCAGGCTGTATTATTGCTTGAGCAGATAAAAGCAGAGAATAATTATATTATTCGCGGATGGTCAGATTGTGGACTTCTTGTGAAGCATGCTGCCGATAGTCAGGCACTCATTCATCTAAAGAAAGAGTATTGCGACCGTCATGATTGCCTGCGTTGCCGTATTGGATATGAGTTTCTAAAGAAAGAATATGGGGTACAAGGATAAATCCTTGACCCCATATAGATAATTCTTCGGCAAATTAGTGGATTCTTACATGTATCCCTCACCGTATTTGACCAATACATTGGTTCGGAACTTCTTGAAGTCATCATCTTCATCTTTCTTGCAGATAACCAGTACATTTTCAGTATCATTTACAAGATAGCCTTCAAGGTCTTGTAGGATAACCAGTTTCTTCTCTGGTGCAGAAATAAGATTGTTATGACAATTATATAGTTCAGTATTTCCACTTTGCACGACATTCCCTTCTGAGTCTTTTGATGAGTAGCGATATACATCATCCCATCGTCCCACATCGGCCCATCCAAATGTTCCTATTTGCATATAGACATTCGAAGCTCGCTCAATAACAGCATAGTCAACAGAAATGTTAGGGAATGACTCGTAGCAGTCATACAATGCTGCTCGACGTTTGTCGCGATTAGATTCCTCTGCAAAGATACGCTCAAAACTTGCGTTCATCTCGGGGAGCATATCCATCATCGTATGGATAATGGTATTAACATTCCAAATAAAGAGACCGGTATTCCAGAAGAACTCTCCACTTTCTACAAAAACGCGTGCAAAGTCCAACTCTGGCTTTTCTGTAAAGGTTTTAATCTTTGTGAATTCCTTGTCAGTCTCATTGCTTGCCTGTATATATCCATAGCGAGTTTCTGGATGTGTGGGACGTATACCGACAGCAACCAAGCGATCGTGTTGTGACACATAATCAAGGGCACGACGTATATCATCCACAAAGCGTTCTTCATCGAGAATGAGCTGGTCTGAGGGGGCCATTACGATATTGGCCTCGGGATTAAGAGTACGTATGTGGTAAGCGGCAAAAGCCATACTGGGGGCAGTGCCACGATAGGATGGTTCTCGTAATATCTGCTCGCAGGCAAGCTCTGGGAGTTGTTCGGCAACAAGATCTGAGTAGTCAAGATGAGTAGATACGATGATATTTTCGGGTGGCACAATGGTAGCAAAGCGCTCATAGGTCTGCTGCAATAGAGACTTTCCCATGCCGAAGAAATCGATGAACTGTTTGGGATACTTCACTCGACTCTGCGGCCAAAAGCGGCTTCCGATACCACCAGCCATGATTACACAATAGTTGTTTTTATTCATAGTCTTTGATTTTTATGTTGTTGCAAGTGATTAATGGCATGCGTTACATTCGCGACATTGTCCAAGTTCACCACGGAAGCGCTTCTCAACCAAATGGTGCAGACGGTCTCGCAGGGCTTCGAGTCCCACCTCGTCAATGACCTCTCCCACAAAGGCTCTCATGAGGAGTTGACGGGCTTCGCTATAGCTGATTCCTCGTTGCTGCATATAGAAGAGAGCATCTTCATTAAGCTGACCTACGGTAGCTCCATGGCTACACTTAACATCATCTGCATAGATTTCAAGTTGAGGTTGAGTGTACATGCGTGCTTGGCGTGTAAGGCAAAGGTTACGATTGGTTTGTTGTGAATCGGTATGTTGGGCACCTTCGCGTACAAGGACCTTTCCTGCAAAGGCTCCGGTAGCTTCATCATCGAGTACATATTTGTAAAGTTCATGACTAGTGCAATCGCTCACGGCATGGTCGATGAAGGTGTGATTGTCTACATGTTGCTGCTTGTCGGCAATAGCCATACCGCAGAGGCTGATATGTGATCCTCGTCCTCCGAGGGTGATGTGAGTGGTGTTGCGTGTCGTACCTCCCATAAGGGTAACGTCATTGATGAGCACACGGCTGTCATCCTGTTGGTGAACATAGAGATTACTCAGACGATGGGTGCGAGCTGTGGTCTCTTCCAATTCATAGAGTTCAAAGGAGGCTCCACGACCTACTACCACTTCGATGACCTGTGTTGCGAGAAAGTCGACCTCATCCGCTGCATGATCGCATACGATCATGCGGGCTTGTGCGCAATCTTCAAGGATAATCAACAGACGACGGTTAACCATGAAGTTGACATCGGCACGGAGGATATTGACTAACTGTATAGGTTTTTCCACTACAACATTCTTGGGAACATAAAGTAGAAGACCATCTTGTGCAAGCATGGTGTTAAGGGCTGTAACAGCATTGTTCTTGACGTTAGCCAAGCTGCCATAATAGCGGGCTACAAGTTCGGGATGTTGTGCCGACAGCTCACGTAGGCTTCCGATGATGACACCCTCGGGCAAGTTCACCTTAGGTAGTGCTTTGGCATAGAAACGGTCGTTGACAATGAAGTAGAGTGCTGTACTTAAGTTGGGTACGTCACACTTAAATGCATCATAAGGGTTCACAGGGATGTCGAGGCGATTAAGGTTGAGCCCATAGTCGGGCGCAAAGAGTGCCTCCACATCGGTATATTTATAGTCTTCATCCTTCTTCGTGGGCAGTGCCATGTGCTGCAATTCAGCATAAGCTGTATCGCGCAGGGCATTCATTACATCGCTGCTGTGGCGAGCAATGAGGTTACGGCACTCACCATAGAGGTTGAGATATTGCTCTTTGCTTTGCATCACTCGTCCACCTCCTTTTTTATCCAGTCGAAGCCGCGTTTCTCAATCTCAAGTGCCAATTCGGGACCTGCAGTCTTTACGATACGTCCTTTGTAGAGTACGTGTACTACATCGGGTTTAAGATAGTCGAGCAAACGCTGGTAGTGAGTGATAACTATGGTTGATGTCTCGGGGGTCTTCAGTTTATTTACACCTTCAGCGACGATACGTAATGCATCGATGTCAAGGCCTGAGTCAGTCTCATCGAGTATGCTAAGACGTGGTTCGAGCATTGCCATCTGGAAAATCTCGTTCTTCTTCTTCTCTCCACCACTGAAGCCTTCGTTTACCGAACGATTGGCAAGTTTGCTATCGAGCTCCACGAAGGCACGCTTCTCACGCATGAGTTTGAGAAACTCATTGGCAGCCAAGGGGGGCAATCCACGATACTTACGTTGCTCGTTGATAGCTGCACGCATGAAGTTTACCATACTTACTCCTGGGATTTCCACAGGGTATTGGAATGAGAGGAACAAACCCTCGTGACTGCGGTCTTCAGGTGCCAACTCAAGCAGATTTTTGCCGTTGAATATCACCTCACCCTCGGTCACTTCGTAAGAGGGATGTCCCACGAGTACATTACTCAGTGTGCTCTTTCCCGAACCATTAGGCCCCATGATGGCATGTACCTCACCGGGACGTACTTCGAGGTTAATACCTTTCAATATCTCTTTGCCATTAATGCTGGCATGCAGGTTGCTTATCTTTAGCATTGCTCTTATTTTTATTTTCAGAGTTCTTGGGGAACTTTAATTGTCAATTATTCTATCCGTAGTTTATTATCCTACACTTCCTTCTAACGAAACAGAGAGCAACTTCTGTGCTTCTACAGCAAACTCCATCGGTAACTTGTTGATAACCTCTTTGGCATAGCCATTGACGATGAGTCCGATGGCATCTTCGGTTTTGATGCCTCGTTGGTTGCAGTAGAAGAGTTGATCTTCCGAAATCTTTGAGGTAGTGGCTTCGTGTTCTACTACAGCTGTTTCGTTTTTGATATCCATGTAGGGGAAAGTGTGTGCTCCACAATGGCTACCGAGTAGCAACGAATCGCATTGGCTATAGTTACGTGCACCATCAGCCTTTTCGCCCACTTTGACAAGTCCGCGATATGAGTTTTCGCTACGGCCAGCTGAGATGCCCTTACTGATGATGGTACTCTTGGTGTTTCGTCCGAGATGTATCATCTTGGTTCCTGTGTCGGCCTGTTGGTAGTTGTTGGTTACAGCCACAGAGTAGAACTCACCTTGCGAGTTGTCTCCTGAAAGTATGCACGAGGGGTACTTCCATGTGATGGCCGATCCTGTCTCAACTTGTGTCCACGATAGTTTGCTGTCCACACCACGGCAATGACCTCGTTTGGTTACGAAGTTATATACGCCTCCCTTTCCTTCAGCATCACCCGGATACCAGTTCTGTACGGTACTATATTTTACTTCGGCACGATCCATTACTACAATCTCTACGATAGCAGCGTGTAGCTGATTCTCATCACGCATTGGAGCAGTACATCCCTCGAGGTATGATACATAGCTGTCATCGTCGGCTACGATGAGTGTACGCTCAAATTGACCTGTATTGGCAGCATTGATGCGGAAGTAAGTTGATAGTTCCATCGGGCAGCGTGTGCCTTTGGGAATATACACGAACGAACCATCACTGAATACGGCCGAGTTGAGTGCTGCAAAGTAATTGTCGCGATAGTTTACTACCGAACCGAGGTATTGCTTTACGAGGTCGGGGTATTCGCGTACAGCTTCACTAATAGAGCAAAATATGATGCCCTTCTCAAGCAAGGTCTCTTTGAAGGTTGTCTTTACCGATACCGAGTCCATCACTGCGTCCACAGCCATACCACCACTCAGCGCAAGACGCTCTTCAAGGGGGATTCCTAATTTGTCGAAGGTCTTCATCACTTCGGGATCAATCTCTTCGAGGCTTTTAGGACCCTCCTTCTTTTTGGTAGGGTCTGCATAGTATGATATGGCTTGATAGTCTATTTCGGGAATGCGTAAGTGTGCCCATTGCGGCATCTCGAGTGTGAGCCAATGGTGATAGGCGCGCAGGCGGAAATCGAGCAGCCACTCGGGCTCTCCCTTCTTGGCAGAGATGATGCGCACCACCTCCTCACTGAGTCCTATAGGGATGACCTCAGTGTCTACCTCCGTGGTGAAGCCATACTTGTACTTCTCTTCGGTAAGGCTGCGTACGTATCCATTGTCTGTCCGCTTCTTGGGGTTATTATCTTGAGGTTGTTCCATACTATTCATTTAGGTGATACGAAAGTACGACATTTTATTGAAACGTGCAAGCACTACATTTGTTTTTAGCTATAAACATCGACCAACTTAAAACAAGAATCACGCGCGAGAAGCTCGCGCGTGATTCTTTTATATAAAGTGAACGTTAGTTCAATGATTATGCATCGATATTAGCGTAGGTAGCGTTCTTCTCGATGAACTCACGACGTGGACCTACGTCCTCGCCCATAAGCATTGAGAATACATAGTCAGCAGCTGCAGCATTCTCGATGGTAACCTGCTTGAGCAAGCGTGTCTCAGGGTTCATGGTTGTCTCCCAAAGCTGCTCAGGATTCATCTCACCAAGACCCTTATAGCGCTGGATGGTGATACCGCTCTCGCTACCGTTACCAAACTCTGCAATGAAGCGGTCTTTGTCGGCATCATCGTAGCAGTAACGCTTGTTCTTACCTTTGCTACAGAGGTAGAGAGGGGGAGTAGCGATGAAGAGGTGTCCGTTCTCGATGAGTTCGGGCATATAGCGGTAGAAGAGTGTCATCAAGAGGGTGTCGATGTGAGAACCATCGACGTCGGCATCGGTCATGATGATTGTCTTGTAATAACGCAATTTCTCATAGTTGGCCTCCTTGCTGTTTTCGGGGTTGAGTCCGAAACGTACTCCGAGTGCCTGTATGATGTTGTTTACCTCTTCGTGCTCAAAGGCTTTGTGCCACATCACACGTTCTACGTTGAAGATCTTACCACGGATGGGGAGAATAGCCTGTGTGATACGTGAGCGACCCTGTTTTGCTGAACCACCTGCAGAGTCTCCCTCGACGATGAATAACTCACAGTTCATAGGATCCTTGTCTGAGCAGTCGGCCAACTTACCGGGTAAGCCACCACCGCTCATGGGGTTCTTGCGCTGTACGCTTTCGCGTGCCTTGCGGGCAGCAATACGTGCCTGTGCAGCCAATACCACCTTGTCAACAATCATTTTAGCCTCTTTCGGATGCTCCTCAAGATAGTTTGCCAAAGTCTCAGCTACGGCTTGCTGTACAGCACCAGCAACCTCAGAGTTTCCGAGTTTGGTCTTTGTCTGTCCCTCAAACTGAGGCTCAGCTACTTTGATAGAGATGACTGCAGTCAAGCCCTCACGGAAGTCCTCACCTGCGATCTCTACTTTAGCCTTTTCCAATGCCTTTGTGTCCTCGGCATACTTCTTAAGGGTACGTGTGAGTGCGGTACGGAAACCGGCAAGGTGAGTACCACCCTCGATAGTGTTGATGTTATTAACGTATGAGTGTATATTCTCAGAGTATGAGGTGTTATACATGATAGCCACCTCAATGGGTACGCCTTGCTTTTCTGTATTGAGGTAGATGATATCGTTGAACAAGTGCTCGCGTGATGAGTCCACAAAGCGAACGAATTCCTTCAAGCCCTCCTCTGAGTGGAAAGTCTCGGTACGTACGTTACCCTCCTCATCCTTGTCGCGAAGGTCGGTAAGGGTAATGGTGATACCTGCATTAAGGAAAGCAAGTTCTCGCATACGGTTAGCGAGCACATCATAGCTATACTCGTGTGCAGTGAAGATAGTGCGGTCGGGCCAGAACTGCTGACGTGTACCGGTACGGTCGGCATCGCCCACGGTCTTTACTGCATATAGGGGCTTACCACAAGAGTACTCCTGCTGATATACTTTGCCATCGCGGAATACCTGAGTCTTCATGTGTGTAGAGAGTGCGTTTACGCACGATACGCCCACACCATGCAGACCTCCAGACACCTTATAAGAACCCTTGTCGAACTTACCACCAGCGTGAAGTACTGTCATAACTACCTCGAGGGCAGAGCGTTGTTCTTTTTCGTGCCAGTCTACGGGAATACCACGACCGTTATCTTGTACGGTAATTGAGTTGTCCTCATTGATATATACTTCGATATGGCTACAGTAGCCTGCCAATGCCTCGTCGATAGAGTTATCCACTACCTCATATACGAGGTGGTGCAGACCCTTGGCGCTGATGTCACCGATGTACATTGCAGGGCGTTTGCGTACAGCTTCAAGACCCTCAAGTACTTGGATGTTTTCCGCCGAGTAGTTGCTCGCTGCGTTTGCTTTGATTTCTTCGTTTATTTCCATTTTGCTTGTGTAAAATTTCCTGTAAAAAGTCGCGCCTACCGAGGCGCATAAAAGCATGCAAAGATACGAAAAACGAGCAATAAATCCAAAGTTTACTTTGGGTTTTTTACTGCGAGTGCTGGTATCTTTGCAGTTTCTCACACAGATGTGGAGAAATGACAACTCTACTTGTTGTTAACTTGCTGCGTTAGTACTATGGTCTCTCCATTAAGGCGTACACTTAGCCATTCGGAAAGTTGAGAACTTTGGGTATATGTAAGTAGTGAATCGCAACAGACGATAACCGATACACAAGGTGAAGCCACGAGCGAGTCGGCTCCTACGGTAGCACCTCGAGCTATTACTACATTGCGTATTGAGGGGTAAATGCCAATAATCTCACGGGTGAGCTGTACATAGGGCAAACTCACTTCTTGTGTGGCATTGAGCTGTTGGCGCAAGCTGTTAATCTCTGCATCACGACGAGCAACCTCTACATCCATTCTATCATAGATGCTTTTAACTAATTCTATATCGTTCCCCTTGTCTATAGTGGTGTATTCATTTATGGTTATTTGTTCTTCCGTGATGTTATACTCTGCAGCTTGGACCAACAAATCGCGACGAGCCTGGTCGCTGAGTGGCTCTCCCGAGAAGTACAGACTGATAGTAGAACCTTCGGAATGGTCTATCTTATAGTCGTAGAGGATAGTGCGGCCATACACTTTGCATTTCTCAGCAAAAGCGGTAGCGTTACCTTCGAAGTTATTCTGTTTGATGAATGTGAATGCTGACCATATACTCGGGATGATGAAAAGCACAATCAGTACCGAACTGAATATTCGCGTACGACGTTGGGTGAGTTCATTGGCAAAGATAATCTCGCGGAACCCAAAATGCTTGACACTGATGTAGGTAGCAAGCATGATAAAGATGCAGTTGATGACAAATAAGTAAGCTGCTCCCATAAAATAGCTGAAGCTACCATTGGCAAGACCAAATCCTGCTGTACATAACGGAGGCATGAGCGCAGTAGCAATAGCGACACCCGCAAATACCGTGCCTTTTTCCTTGCGGCATTGCTCTAAGATACCTGCAAAACCGCCAAATAAGGCTATCAGTACATCATAGATAGTGGGATTGGTACGAGCAAGTAACTCGCTGGGATCATTGAGGTTAAGTGGTGTTATGAGAAAATATAGAAATGATGCGGCAAGACTGATTGCCACCATACCCAACAAGTTCTTTCCTGATGATTTGATGAGTTGCATGTCATTAATCCCCAGTCCAAGACCCATACCGAAGATAGGTCCCATCAATGGAGAAATAAGCATGGCACCGATGATGACGGGAATAGAATTTACGTTGAGGCCAACCGAGGCAATAACAATGGCAATTGCCAAAATCCATGCGTTGGGCCCACGGAAATAGATGTTCCCACGGATAGAGCGCTCAGCTGCTGCCGTATCGATATAGTCGGTCAGTTGAATGGCTTGCTTAAACGACACCATAAACTCCTTAATCATCCTTTTCATAAGCCTATATAGTTAGGTTTATAACATTGTGTTGGCCTTCGTAGGCCTACCACTACAGCCCCATGAAGTAGAGACTTACAAGAGCACCCTCATTGTTGAAGATATACTTGTACTCGTAGCTGTAGGCATAGTCTCCGAGGAACGACTCGCGGTCACATATCATGGGGAGATTATTTGAGGGCTTGCCTGCCAAACCTGCCAGATAAGCCATCGGGAGTATAGGACCAAAATCGCCCTCGATAAAGCCAGGTGCATGGAAGTAGGGCATATAGCCATGTGACGACATGCTTGAATAAGTGAAATAGAGATCCTCGTTCTCATCTACATAGTTGGTGTATTCCATCAGATTACCATCTACATATTTGAATCTACACATATCGCTTCCGGCCTCGAGTGAGGTCAGGTATCCATGCTTGTCGTACGAGAAACGCCAAATGCAGCTCTTGCCTGTTCCAAGATAGGTCTCTGTAGCATTCTTTGCATAGCCGTTCCTTCCTATATTGAAGGAACACATCGTATGGGCAGTACCATCTATATTGCATAACTTCATCTCTACCATATCGGTCGATGCACCGAGAGCGTCAAGATACTCGTCGCGATAGGTAAATGTCGCAAATCCGTGGTCGTAATATATGGTATCCACCATATGAGCGTCATTGAGTACAAAGGTATACCCGGTGACGTTGCTCAAGAAGCTCCTCCAACGGTCGTTTCGTACTACTACTTGTTCGGGACGTACGCTACCTATATCCGTAACGTCATCCTCAGTATTACCATCGTGGGGACCACAGCCTACCATCATTAACATTACTCCGAAGAGTGCAGTATGCCAATTCTTTAAATTAGAAAACAAACCTTTCATAACTATTAGTTTTACTTTGCCGCAAAGGTATGAAAAAAACTTATCTCTGCAAATCTTCAAGGTATAAAATCAAAAATGTTTTAGTCTAAAGGTCATGTCGATTGTGCATGTATGTGCCGAGATAAGCCCATTTCATCGAGATTTTCTTTGGCTCTTCACGATGTGTAATATTTTTGTAATAGCATGTAATAGAAATGTAATACTTTGTAATAAAAGTGTAATATTTCATACTCGTTTGCTTACAATAAATGCCTATAATTTTGCAAGGGTAAACACTTCATTAAAAGGTAAGACTATGCAAGAACGGCACACTGATTATGCTCGATATTTTCGTGAAAGCGAGGAGTCATGTGAGAAGTATTATTTATCCTATCTTAAAGAATATACCTCACTCATATTGAAATATGACACGAGGGTGCTTGAGGTTGGGTGTGGGTTGGGTGGCAACCTCGCTCCTTTCGCTCGAAAGGGTTGTGATGTGAGTGGTGTGGATATTGATCCCCAGTCTATTGATAAGGCAAAGGACTTGTTTGATAAATGTGGGCTGAATGGGACTTTTACCTGTTGTGATATCCATGATTACAAGGCTGATTGTGCCTTTCAGCTCATCATGTTGCATGATGCGATAGAGCATATAAAGGAGAAAAAGTGTTTGATGGCACGTCTGCGGGAGCTTTTGACCGAGGATGGTGTGTTGTATATCGCTTTCCCTGCCTGGTGTATGCCTTTTGGTGGTCATCAACAGGTTGCACGGACGAAGTTCGTTTCAAGATTTCCTTTTATTCATCTGCTTCCTAAGGGATTGTTTGTGTGGTTGCTGCGTCGGTTGGGCGAACCCAAAGTTGTTGTCCAGGATTTTCTGAATATAAGGCAAACAAGGATGAGCGTTCAGGCATTCGAGGAACTTTGTAACGATATGGGGTTAGAGATTATTCATCGTAGGCTATATCTCATCAATCCTCACTATGAAATAAAGTTCGGCATGAAGCCTCGGACATTGTGGAGAGCTATTTCCGCTATTCCTTATTTCCGAGATTTCTTCAGCACTTCGTGTCACTATTTGGTAAGAGAAAGGAAGAAAAACGACTCTTAAGGATGTATGTCTTCAGAGGATGGAGGGTGGTGAATTCTATATAGAACTTATAACTATTTGTGTTACAGATAAAAACTGTTGCGCTATTCCACTTCTCTTCACTGCTGTCTTGTTGCTTGTCTCTTAGGTTTCGTTCGTTTTGTCTTCTCGGACGGGCATATAATAGGTTGAATAATTTAATAGAATGGTTATGAAAAGAAATGGATATATTGATTTTGTAAAAGGAATAGCAATGTTATTAGTGCTTGTAGGGCATGCTATACAATATTGTTCTGGTTCAGAATATTTCTTGCGAGGGGAGTATTATGATAATCCTCTGTTTAGATTTATCTATACATTCCATATGCCTTTGTTTATGGCTGTGAGCGGATATTTGTTGCAACAGTCATTGCGACATCGTTCGGAAATCGAAGTTGCTTTGAGGCATTTGCGTCAGTTGGGGCTTCCTATCTTAAGCTTTGGTTTGTTGGCCTTTGGTATTAAGTGGGTTGTATCACCTATAGGAAACATAGGGGAGTGTGTGAAGATGCTTTTTCACACTTGTGTGGGTAATTTGTGGTTTTTATGGGCGTTGCTTTACAATCAATTTCTATTGCTTGTCATTCGTCGTATGAATGATCGCATTTGGTTGTACTGCATCGTAGGTTTAGTATTGTATATAGTTCCAGACTGTAACTGTTTGCCTGCACGGTATACATTTCTATATCCGTTTCTCATTGCCGGTTATATGGTTGGTAAGCACATGCCCTTTCATGGTATATCTATGACGGGTCATAAAGCGAATGCCCCTATAGTCACGCTGTTGCTGTATGTGCTCGGACTGTATATTACCCGAACTATTCTTGTTGATGTTTGGGAGTGGGGATTGATAGGTCGTTTGTTGCATACCATGATGAATCAGCTTATAGCCTTGCTTGCCTTGACATGGATTCTTCCTCTATTATATATGGTGTATAAAGCCTTTCCTGCAAAACGGTCTGTTGCTTTTGTGATGTATGTAGGACAGAACTCTTTAGGGATCTATTATTGCCAGACCTTAATCTTTATTCTTATTTCCCGAATATGCAATCATCTCCCCTCTCTTGGCATTTGGGGAGCCATCATCGGTGGGGTGGTCATTACTGCGGAGTGTGTCTTGTTTTCGATGTGGAGTAAACGGTATCGGGTATCTCGATTATTGGTGTTCGGATTGTCCGATTGTGATAAATAATTGATTTCTGTTACGAGAAATGAAGTATATCCAGTGTTTCTATACTTCCAAAATATACCATTCCATCGGTCTTTTTCAGGATGTAATGAAAATGTAATACTTTTGTAATATCGAAAATTTGGAGACTACCGCATAAAAACTATACATTTGCAACGAAATCTCAGACATCCTCAATCTATGCCACACACAAAAGCATTACACATCGTCATCCTCTTGGCAAGCCTTCTCCTGTTGGGTGCTTGTTGCGATAGTAATGATATGTCGCGCCTTCAAGCCATAGAGTCTACTATCGACACCGACCCCGAGGAGGCATGGCACATGCTCGATAGCATCGACCCCACGCCCCTACGCGGTGAGGCGCGAGCGCTCTATGCGCTGCTCGTCACACAAGCCGACTATCAGTGCTACGTACCGCTCACGAGCGACTCGCTCATACGTGTTGCTACCGACTACTATGGTCATAACAGACGCAACCATCGTGCGGCCCTCGCCCACTACTACCTCGGTTGTACCTATACCGAACTGGAGAACGATGCCGAAGCCATACAAGCCTACATGAGGGCACTTGCGCTCTTCCCCGACACCACTGTGCGCCACCATGCCCTGTGCTATCAGAACATGGCACGCCACTATCGCAATCGCAACATGTTTGACCAAAGCCTCGAAGCCTTCACCATCTTCCGGACCGCGATGAAGCAACGAGGCAGAGCCATAGACGTCTATAATGCCGATTATCAGATTGCGGTCACCTACCTCTACATGGAACGCTTCGACGAGGCTGCCCCACGCTTCCGCGCCTTACTTGCCGACCCTCAGGTACCCCAACGCATTACCGACGAGGCCTCCTTCCAACTTGCCAAGATAGCCTGTTACCATACTGCCGACTATGCCGAAGCCATACATTACATCGAGCGCCACATTGCCTCGGTGAGTGACCCGAAACGTCTCGGCCCCGACCATAGCGTCAAAGGTGATATCTTCCTTGCCATGGGACAAGCCGATTCGGCATACCATTACTTTAAGCTCTCCTTGCTGCCGGGACGAGATGTATATGCTGATTGTAACACCTACTACAAACTCATCGACCTCTCCCTCGCACAAGGCAAAACCGACTCCGTAGCCTTTTATGTAGAACACCACACCACCTTGCTCGACTCTATCGCCCACATACAGAGCCGTGCCGAGGTCGATCGCGTACATGCCGAGCACCAGCTCTACCTACACGACCGTGCCCTGCGCCATCGTTATGTCCGCTTCGTGTTCATTGGCACTGCGGGAATAGTCATCATCGCTCTGATACTACTCGTAGCTTTCGTCATTATCGACAATCGTCGCAAGGCACGCTACATACACCTGCAACAACAGCTCACCCAAAACCGTGTAGAGATGCTTGCCTTGACCTCTATGCCCGACGATACCGATGCGCCTCTTGCAGAGCCCGATAGCGAGCGTCTCTTCGCCCTCCGTCGCCAACGCATCGACTATTGTATAGAGGTGTTTGCCCATACCCCCTGGCAAAGTCGTGTCAATCAAATAGAGCATAGCACCGTAGAGGAACTTCCCCTACTCGAGCGCACAGGACTACATCAAGCACTCACCGATAGCTTTGCCGACGTGCTTATCGACCTCAAGACGGAATGCCCTTCATTAACCTCTACCGACCTTCAACTCATCACCCTTACCTTACTGGGTTGCTCTATCCGCACCTCGGCCATTTGTACCGCCCTTTCAGAAAATGCCTTGCGCACCCGTAAGACCCGCCTCAAAAGCAAGATGAGTGAAGAATTATATCGAATGGTGTTCGAACAAAACGTATAAACAACTAAAAAACATACTATTATGAAACAAAAAGTCATTTACCTATTCGCAATGCTTTGCTTCGCTCAAACCATGATGGCACAAGAATCAAAGCCCTACCTCGTTACTGAAGGCAAGCAGTGGGCCGTGTATCACTATAAGCCTGAATGCTCGGCACATCGAAGTGGAACAATCACCTACAGGCTGCAAGGTGACACAATCCTTCACGGAAAGACCTATAAGATGAGATGGATGAGCTGCAAGGAGGATTTGTCAGACATGCAACCCTGCAACACCTACATGCGTGAAGAGAATGGAAAGGTGTATACTGCCGATGCCTATGGCGAACAGCTATGGTTTGATTATACGGCACAGGTGGGCGATACGATTTGCTTCAAAGAGGGGTATGAATATGGTCGTATCCAGGAGATACATGATGCACTCTTGTCCGAGACTGATAGCACGAAGAGTTATCGTTGCTACGAAGTACAATTGGGTAAATCCAATGGGGAGGCAAGTGGTGTGGCGTTTGCCAATCAGTATATTTCTGTTTGTGAGGGTCTTGGAGTGGTAGGCTCGTTTATGGGATATGGATTGAGCGAACATGTTTATAGCTCATACGGCAGATGCTCGTTTAGCCTATTGTGTGTACATGATAACGGAGAGATTCTCTATCAAACGCCTCGGGGCTGCTATGTGCCAATCCAGGAGCCATCTCGTCCAAGTAATAAACGAGGCTATGGCTACTACTATAATGACAGTTACCTTCATACGTATACCATCAATGAGGCTGAGGGGGTGAAAGACTCTACCGACTTTGCCCGTTGGAACGACAAGACCGTTATCTATTTTGATGTAGATAGTGTAGGTGAGAATGCCTTTACTAATGCTATTTTTCGCCAGGGGCAGATATTGTACTTTACTGAAAGGTTGAAGTATATAGGACCGAATGCTTTCTCCAATATTATGATGCTTGATGAAGAGCCTGAGGAGAAGAATCCGTTTGGTGATCTCTGTATTGCCTTCGGAGGAGATACCCCACCGGCGATAGAGGAGGATTGTATCGTTAATTATGCTGATACTACTTATCGTATCACTTACGTAGTACCCGACTTGACCACCTATATCGAAAGCGATATTCAATGGATCTACTCACAATTGGTCACCATAGATGACTTCATCAAAGGCTATGTATCGCCCGAAAACGAGATTGTCGTTCCTGATGCGGATGGTGTAGGTCTCGATGTTGATGTGGAAAACGATGGTGCTGTGTCGAACAATTGTGTGACGATATATGCAACTGCACGTACTCGCAAAGATATTCCCGTGCGTATAGGCGATGGTGAAAATAAAGATATCTATGGTCGTGCTCCAGCATGGATGCGTTATACTATAGAGTTGAAGGTGACAGATACCGATGGTAAGGTTCTTTATGCCGATTCCAAACAATGTAGTGGCTATAACGAATGTCAGTTTGAGGCCAATATCTCTGTCCCTGCCAATGGCATAGTGCTTGTGCATTCCAGAAGCATAGACCAATATGGTAATGCTTCAGAATGGACGGTGGAGGAAGTTCGCCTAAACGAAGAGAAGGGTTATAAGACCGATACCCATGTAGACCTTAGTGAGATTGGCGAAGCCGAAGAGTTGACTGCTTTGGTAGGAAAGGATTCAATCCGCATCACGGGATACTACTACTCAAATTGTGGAGGCGGACTCTATTGTGTAGCCAATGCTGAAGAGAACACGATTGTACTCACGTTTTACGATGGTGCAACTGCTAATTGTATGGAGTATCACCACGTAGATTTCACCATACCTCGCATGACAACTAAGGTCGATAGGATCTATGTGGTAGAGTCTTATGACCAAAGTGTGAGATTGGAGGTGAATATCAAGTATGACAGTGCAGTGTGCGATATCCTCATGTCTGATACAAATTTGCCCCTTTATGACCTGCAAGGCCGTAAGGTGACGAACCCCACACGGGGAATCTATATCAAAAAGGGCCGTAAGATTGTGATAAGGTAACTCCAAAATTGAATGGTGATATGGATAGGAGGCTTCCTGCAAGGGTAGCCTCCTGTTATTATTGGACGCATTTCGTATGTGCTACTCTTAAAGTACAGGTTCTCTGATGTATTAGCTGCAACGTCTAAGAAGTATTAGGTTATTAACCTATCAAATATTAGCTTCGCCACAGCTGTGGCGAAGCTTTGTCACAGCCGTGGCGAATCTCCGCCACAATTGTGGTGAATCTCCGCCACATTATGTGGCGAAGCTAATAGTCATGAGGTGCCGAGGCTAAGGCGTCATAGATGATAATGTCAATAGGTGATAGATGACGAATATTGACGATAAAGTGGGCTTATGAGGAAATTTATTTGTATCTTCGTGGCATGTTTACGTTCAAGCAGTTTGAGATTCATCAAGACCGTTGTGCCATGAAGGTGGGTACAGACGGGGTATTGCTCGGGGCATGGGCCCGTGTGGAGCATTGTAAACGTATACTCGATGTAGGTACGGGTACGGGGCTTGTGGCATTGATGGCTGCTCAACGAAGTTCTGCCGAGGTGGTGGGTATAGACCTTGATACTGATGCCGTAGCTCAAGCTTCGGGGAATGCAAAAGCTTCACCTTGGAGTGAACGTGTGAGCATGGAAGCCGTTGATGTCAAGTACTTTGCAAATCGTTGTGATGATAGATCACCTGCCACTTGTCAATTCTTCGACGCCATCCTCTGTAATCCACCCTATTTTGAGAACTCCCTGAAGTGTCCCGATGCTGCTCGCACTATGGCACGACATACTGATACGCTCACCTTTGATGAGTTGGCCCAGAGTGCTGCCCGGCTATTGACTCCCGAGGGAGAGTTGTCGGTAGTGATACCCTATGATCGGGCCGCAGACATGACGGTAAGTGCAGCATGTTATGGGCTCTTTGCAACCCGACAAACCGTGGTGTGTCCCGTACAGGGAGGTAAGCCCAAACGTATACTGATGGCATTCAGTAAGCAAGGCGAGCCACACAAGCCTGTCACGTTGTGCATAAGGGATGAGCAACGGAACTATACGCCCGAGTATGTGGCTTTGGTCGAGGATTTCTACCTGAAGATGTGATTTCTTAGATTCTGTTTGCAACAATTTGCATTCGGAGTTGTTTTCTGCTTGTGCCCTTGTGGTATGGGCCGTTTGATAATGTAGAATTTATAGAAAATAGACCGGATGCGTATGAATCTATTACGAAAGCGAATGGCTCGCTATGACCTGCCGCAACAGATTAAGGCAAAAGGGGTATATCCCTATTTTCGTTGCATTGAGAGTCAACAAGATACAGAAGTTATAATGAATGGCCGACGAATACTGATGTTTGGCTCGAACTCCTACTTAGGCCTCACCAATCACCCTCGTGTAATAGAAGCTGCAATAGAGGCTACACGCAAATATGGTACAGGATGTGCTGGCTCCCGATTCCTCAATGGCACCATAGACCTGCATTTGCAATTAGAGCATGAACTGGCTCGTTGGGTAGGCAAGGAGGATGTGATGGTATACTCGACTGGTTTTCAAGTGAATTTAGGTGTAGTGTCGTGTGTTACAGGACGTGAAGATTTTGTCATTTGTGATGAGGCCGACCATGCATCCATTGTTGAGGGGCGAAGACTCTCGTTCTCCACACCCCGCAAATACAGGCATGGTGATATGGCTTCCTTGGAGCGTGAGCTTGCCCGTTGTCCTTCCGAGGCGATAAAGCTTATCGTTACCGACGGAGTGTTCTCGATGGAGGGTGACATAGCCAATCTGCCTGAGATCGTGCGCTTGGCTCGCAAGTATAATGCCAATGTGATGGTCGATGAGGCTCATGGCTTTGGCGTGCTTGGCCCTGGTGGACGTGGCACCTGTCATCATTTCGGTGTGGCCGATGGGGTAGACCTCATCATGGGTACCTTCAGTAAGTCGTTTGCTTCGATAGGAGGGTTCATCGCCTCAGACAACGATACCATCAACTATTTGCGCCACAACTCGCGCTCTTACATCTTCAGCGCTTCACTCACCCCGGCGGCTACGGCATCAGCATTGGCCTCCCTGCACATCATGCAAGAGGAGCCCGAGCATATTGAGCGTTTGTGGCAGGTGACGCGTTATGCCCTCGAGGGGTTCCGCTCGCTCGGTTTTGAGATAGGAGCTACAGAAACACCCATCATCCCCATCTATGTGCGCGACATGGAGAAGACATTCAGTGTCACCCGAATGCTGTTTGACGAGGGAGTCTTTGTCAATCCTGTAGTGCCGCCAGCCTGTGCCAGTGGCGATACGCTCATTCGCTTCTCTCTGATGGCGACACACACCAAAGAGCAGGTGGACTTTGCGTTGGAAAAAATGCTAAAATGTTTCAAAGCCCTTGAAATTTTTGGATAGTTTCTTGTAAATGATTATCTTTGCGCGAATTTGACAAAGTAATCATTAATTAATAGAAACTATTTATGTTTGAAGGACATCCTAAAGGTTTATGGGCTTTAGCCCTTGCGAACACAGGTGAGCGCTTCGGCTACTACACCATGTTGGCTGTGTTCCTGTTCTTTTTGCAGGACAATTTCGGTTTTTCAATGGGAACATCCAGCTCTATTCAGGCTGCGTTCCTCGGTATCGTTTATTTCGTGCCCCTCTTCGGTGGTATGTTGGCCGATAAGTTTGGCTTCGGTAAGATGGTAACAAGTGGTATTGTTATCATGTTCCTTGGCTACTTGTTGTTGTCATTGCCTCTTGGTGCAGGTGCTGTTGCTCTTGGTGTTATGGCCTTGGCATTGCTCTTCATCTGCGTTGGTACTGGTCTTTTCAAGGGTAATTTGCAGGTGCTTGTAGGTAACCTCTACGATGATCCCAAGTATTCAGCAAAGCGTGACGAAGGTTTTAGTATCTTCTACATGGCTATCAACCTCGGTTCAATGTTTGCTGCTGCTGTAGCGCTCTCTATCATGGCATGGGCACAGGATTCTCTTGGTATCAGCAAGGGTGATTCTTACCACTATGCATTTGCTGTAGCATGCGTATCATTGATCCTTTCAATCGTTATCTACTATGCTTTCCGCAAGACATTTGCTCACGCTGACCGTGCTAAGGTTGTTGCTAAGGGTGCTGAGCCTGTAGTTGAGGAGGAGCTTACTCCTGCTCAGACTAAGGAGCGCATCATCTGCCTCTGCCTCGTGTTTGCCGTAGTTATCTTCTTCTGGATGGCATTCCACCAGAACGGTATTACCATGAACCAGTTTGCTCGTGAGTATACCGCTACTTCTGAGACTGGCTTCATGAGCCTCTTCCTCAGCAAATCACTTAGCTTCACTGAGGTACGTAGCTTCTGGAACCTCCTCTTGTGTGTAATCACCGTTTATGGCGTGCTCAATATCTTCCAGTCAAAGACTGCTAAGGGTAAGCTTATTGCAAGTTTGCTCACTGTAGCTTCAGTAGGTATTCTCGTGTACAAGGCTATGAACGTAGGTGGTTTGGCACCTGTAGCTGTTGAGGCTCCCATCTTCCAGCAGTTCAACCCCTGCTTCGTAGTAGCTCTCACACCTATCATCGGTATCATCTTCGGTGCATTGTCAAAGAAGGGCAAGGAGCCCTCTTCACCCATGAAGATTGGTCTTGGTATGCTCGTTGCTGCTATGGCATTTATCGTACTCATGATTGCTTCTATCGGTCTTCCTCCCGCAGCTGAGCAAGCTGAGGCTGTAGCCGCTGGTACCGCGACATTGGTATCTCCCAACTGGCTTATCAGCACCTATTTCGTATTGACTATCGCTGAGCTCTTGCTTTCGCCCATCGGTATCTCATTCGTATCTAAGGTAGCACCTCCCAAGTATAAGGGTATGATGATGGGTGGCTGGTTCGTAGCTACTGCTATCGGTAACTTCCTCATCATGGTTCCTGGTTTGATGTGGGGTATGAACCTCTCTATCATCTGGGGTGTGCTCATCGCTATCTGCCTTGTATCAGCAGCATTTATCTTCTCTATCCTCAAGCGTCTTGAGGCTGTTGCGAAGTAATGTATCGAGAGACAATATTTGTTTAACTATATTATAAAGAAAAAGATTATGAAGTTTTTGACTGACGAGAAACTCGTGATTGTAGGTGCCGGTGGTATGATCGGTTCTAACATGGCTCAGACTGCTTTGATGTTGGGTCTTACTCCTAACATCTGCCTTTACGACATCTATGGCCCCGGTGTAAACGGTGT
>JAEIGA010001950.1_pt1 | contig 32883 bp, 37 predicted proteins | sample 9270691 | NCBI WGS metagenome assembly JAEIGA01 (sample SAMN17057246, study PRJNA624740) | gut metagenome | biome: biome; isolation source: fecal sample | host: Bos grunniens | place: China: Xizang | collected 2019 | reverse complement strand
ATTTAGAAGTTGAAGATGAAACAAAGTTAAGTACTGAGACCACAATTGGAAATATTTCCTACTCAGAGTTGTCAACTTTAATGGGGATTAAAGAAAATATTCAACAACAGCTAAATCAAATAATAGCTAGATTAGATAATTTAGAATTACAGCCTTTCATTTATGTATCAGAAAGTTTACCTTCTTCTGAAAATATTGATAACAAAGGACTATATTTCATTAAGTAATCAATTATGAGAATTGTATAATATATTATATAAGGAAATTAATTAAATGAATTCATTAGCATGGCCGAAAATGTTTAATTCAGGGACCTATACTGATCTCCTAGAAGATAAAGATGCTATAAAATCTAATTTAATGCTTTTATTAAATTCAGAAAAGTTATCTTTATTTGGAGATCCTTATTATGGGGGTGCATTAAAACAAATTAAATTTCAACAAAACACATCAATTTTATCTGACTTAGTTATTGATGAATTATTTACTCTTATACAGACTTATATTCCTCAGCTTTATGTTAGAAGAGAGGATATAAGAGTTTATCAAAGTAGAGAACTTTTGTCAGTATCTATTCGAGTAACTTACCGCATAGATAATACATCAGATTTATATTATATAAATCTTACAAATACAGTTGAGGAAGGATAACTAATAAATGAAATATGAAAGAGATCTATCAAATATAAGTTATACAAATAAAGATTTCAATTCAATATATGCAGAATTACTGGACATGGTTGATAAAATTTCACCTTATTGGAAACCATCTCAATCCAATGAAAGTGATCCAGGCGTTTTAATGCTTAAATTAGATGCTTTAATTGGCGACAAAAACAATTATAATATTGATAAAAATATTTTGGAATTATTCCCTAGTTCTGTAACTCAGTATCCTAATGCAAGAGAAGTTTTTGATCAATGTGGATATATAATGCCTTATTATCAAGCATCTGAAGTTATGATTAAGTTTATCTTAGATAAAGAACCTGATGACTGTATTGATGAGGGTGCTTCCCAGGGAACACTAACACACCCGGATATGATAAGAACTTATACTTTACCTCGATTTACAATGATATCCGATAGTTCGAATAGTAAGGTATATACTTTAGTAGATTCTGATCTATATTTAACTTCTGATAAACAATCCTATTTTTATAAAGCATTAGAGGGTTCAATTAACGATTATATATTAAATAATAGTACATTAATTGATTATAGTAGTTTAGATTATAATAATAGAATATACTTTAAAGAGTTAAATATTGCACAGAACGGTATTTTTATTGAATCTGTAAAAAATGGAATTCCTCAAGGTAACTTTGTAGACTGGGTAGAAGTTGAAAATCTATTAATTCAACCTTTAAATTCTCTTTGTTATAAATTTGGCTTATCTAGAGAAGGTAATACTTGTTATATAGAATTCCCCTCTGATATTGCTAATATAATAGGTGAAGGTTTAAATATTCATTACATTACAACTAGTGGATCTAAAGGAAATATTACTGCATTAACCTTAAATCAATTCTTTAGTGATTGTGAAGCTAGCGTAACTATAGGAGTAGATGATATTGATACTCGTTATAATTATGTAGGTAAAGAAGCAACGGATGATAATTTAATTGTAAATTTAAGTAAAGAAAATGTTTATATAAGTAATCAAGAAGCTTCAAAGAATGGTGCAGATCCAGAATCTCTTGAAGATGCTCGTAAAAACTATGAGCGTAAGAAAAATACCTTTGATACCTTGGTATCTTTAAGAGATTATAATAATTATGTACTTTCATCAACACAAGTATCAAATGGTTTTATATGTGATAGAACTAATGATATTCAAAGTACTACAAAAATAGTAACCTATGATGGAGATCTTGAAACTATTTACAATCAAGTGAAAGTTAATGGTTCAGTACCTGAATTAAATGCATTCGATCTGCGCATCTATGCTACTGCACCTATTAACCCAATCAACTCTTCTGATACTTTTAACGCTAGTTTACTCTTGCAGATAAAGATACTCATATATATCTTTTAAAAGACGATATGGATGATGTTAAATGTATTCAACATGATTTTAAAGATTTAAATCCAGAGGAAATAATAAATATTCAATTAAGATTTCCTATTATAGCTCGTATTATTCCTTACAATAAACTGGATTTAGCTCAGCAATTAGCTGTTCAAGAGAATGTTATTCAAGCTTTATACTCTGCTTTAAATGCCTATGAAATTACTTTTGGTAATAAGATTTCTTATGATTTAATCTATGATACGATAATAGGAGCAGATAATCGTATAAAATCATTGATCCTTAATGATTTTACCTATTCTGTATATGCTATCTATCAAGATGTTAATGGAAATGAACAGTCTATCAAAATTTCAGATGGACTTTATAAAGATGCTGGAGGAGATGAAATTACTACAGGACCAGAAAGTATAGGTAATAAATTTATTCGTCAAATTAAAGCTAAATCAATACTATCTGGAGTTACTCCCCTATTTGAATCCGCTGATAAATTTTCATATTCAATTGAGCAGAAAGATCCAGCACATGTTCAAAATATAGGAAAAGTAACTACTAATAGTGAGATTATACTTAAATTTAATGAGGAAGAGGGAGAAGCTACCCTTAACTTAACCCCTAATGAGAGTGTTTACTTAACTACTAATAACTATATAACTAAAGAAACCTATACTAATTATTGTAAATATTTTTATTCTTTTAGTGATACTAACTGGACACCTTTAAGTGCAGACAGTGTTTATTCACTAAAACCAGAAGACTATATAATATTTTTATGGAAAGAGTCTAATGACGAAGAAGAGCCTTATAAATATTATAAATATAAAGGTGATTCAGAGAAAGAGATATTTCCAATTATAAGTCCTTCATTTAATATAAGTAAGAATACTAACAAAGAGGTTAATAACAATTATAGTAAAGAATTATTTGACAAGGTTTTTAACAACTTAAATAATAATATGCTATCTGTACTTCCTAACACTCCCTATGATACAATAATTAATGATACACAATTAACCTTGTCTGAAATAGTGGAAAAATGTAAAACAAGCTGTATATTAAGTACTCCTAAAAGTATTTATATAAAAGGCACTAATAAAATTGAATTATCAGGAAATAACTATAAGTTTTATTGGGTATTAAATACTATTAAATATGAAGGTGTTGGTAAAAGTGAAGCCAAATATTCCTTATTTGAAGGATCTTCTAAAATATATACTTTAAAAACAGGTGAGTACTTATTCTATAGCCCTAAAGCTTCTAATACATCTTTTTCACTCTTAGGCCCTGGCACCAAGTTAGAGTTAACCGTTGGTAATGGTTCTTTAAGTGTTAAAGCAAAGAGTTATGAAGAAGTACTATTCGGTACTGCATCTCTTTTAACGAATGAGCATTTATGGTTTGAAAATACTGGAATTACTATTGAAGCAACCGAAATGCAATTCTTTAATATAGGTTCTGAAAGTTCTATTACTTTTAAGAAAGATAGTTCTAATACATCTATCACTCATTTATGCATTAATAATGCAGGTATTTCACAAGGTGCTCTCGTAAACTCCAAATTTAAATCAGATAGTACAAGGGAAGGATTGAAAGGAATAGATGTTAAATATACCTATCAAGGAACAACAGTTGATTTACCCCGAATCCAAGTACCAGAAAACTACTGGGATGGTTATAGTATATTAAACATAAATGCAGGTCCTGATAAAGATCAGATATTAACCTATACGGATTCATCTGCAACTGATGATGTAATTTCTAGAAACCAGACAATTACACCTACTTATACCTGGAATTCTACAACAAAATCATTTAATGAATATAGCAATCCCTCATCTATTAGTACTAACTCTAGTAATTTATTTTTCCAAACTGATTATGAAGTAGAGGTATTAGGAGGTGAGGATGTAGATATTACTTCAACTGATTTATTAGGAAATAAATCAAACATTAACTTATATACTTTTAAAAAGGTTGAATCACCTATAGGTGAGACCGTTAATTATGAAACTCGAATAACTATGCCTACTGATGATAATAATATAGCATCTGAAGAGATTCCTATTAATGTTGGTGAAGATTATGCCTACATAGTACCTGTTGTGTTAAATAAAGATTATAATAGGTTGAGTTTACAATACTCTAGTGAGACCCCTAGTGAGACCTCTAGTGAGACCCCTAGTGAGACCTCTAGTGAGACCTCAATAAATACAATTGATAATAAAATAGAGCCTTCTAAGATCATAAAAAAGGGACTATATTTCTTTAAGATTAATCAAAACGGTACTTATACGATAACATTAGAAAATAAAAAAGATGATACAGCCCCATCCTCTGTTATAAAGATTCTTCCACTATTAAGATATAAAGATTCAGAGGAATTAAAGCATAGTATATCACCTAATCCTAAAACTTTACTTGATGTAATTAACGAATTTGACTCTGAAAAAAGATTTAATTATATACATCAAGTTGATCCTAATATCTTAATTAGAGACCCCTTACATCCATTAAGTTTCTTAGATGAAAATCATCCATATAATCAATGTACTATATGTAAATGGGATCCTTCTACAGAGTCCGTTATTACTATTACTAATAAGATTAAATAAAGGAGTATTTTTAAATGTTTAGAACACAAGATAATATTCCTGAAATATATGTTAATGAATCTAGAGATTTCCAATTGTTTTGTAAAGCCAAAGATTTAGTATTCGGAGGAGTCAAATATAATATTGACTCCCTCCGGCACACAAGCAATACAATGGAGATGAATGGATCTTTATTACCTTTATTAAAGAGTAAAGTAGGATTTTTTGATCAAGATAATTTAAGTGAAGATGAATTAAGATATCTTTTAGCAGCTTTCCCTTATATGATGAAATATAAAGGAGCTAAAAAATCAATTGCATATATTATAAATATGTGGTTACGATTATATAAGATATCAGGAAAAATTGTTTTAATTGATATTAATAATATAGATTATACTATAAACTTATTTATTAATGCATTACCTAAATCTACCTATATATTAGATAAATTATTTAAATATATTGTACCTACAGGATATTCTTTAAAATATCATTTTGTAGAATCTTCAAAACAAGAGCACGTTGCAGCTGTAGTTGAAATGCCTTATCAGGGTATTACTATTCTTAATAAATCTAATGCTCAAGTTAGATCGGCTATTACCACTTCCACTAATAATAATCTTAGTGAAGATAAGCTCACTCTTGCTGATAGATTAGTAGGTGCTGTTGGATTTACAGATATTGTTAATTCTGAAGATTTAGTGAAGTCTGAAAGTGAAAGTGCAAATGAGATTGAACTAATTCCTAAGGAAGAGGAGGAAGAATCAGATGTTTAATGGAACTAATTTAAATTATATTGGAGAAGTAAATATCAAAATACTTAAAAATTCTTATGCTTATAAGAATGCAGGTACAGAAGATCTATTCAAGCTTATAGCTAGATTATTAGCTGGAGAAAAATTGAATTTAAATCAATATCCTGCATCTATAATGCTTAAGAAAGATGAAATAGATTATTTAAATTCTAAATTACCTATACGTAAGAAATATGATAATTCTTCTATTTCAACATTAATAACGGCTAGTATTATGCAATATGATTTAATTGATACAGAATCTCCTACGGCTAATAATAATTTTACATTAGTTCTTTATTCTGGAAATGATTTAGCATTAGCTAGTATTGAACTTGATTCTACTATTATTAGGCAGATACAAAATGGCAGACAAGCTCTGATTGAATGGTCATTAAAAGTAACAAATAAATTAATTGAGGAAGGTGAAGACAATTAATGAGTACATCAAAAGCATTAAGCGATGAGATTAAAATTATTCCTATAAGTCAGAATCGCGATAACTATTACAATGGGCGTAGATTATCTGAAGAAAATTTAACCACTATATTTAAACAATTAAGTAATAATAATCACCCTAGTTTCATTATAGATGCAGTTAAAACCCCAACAAATGGATTTAGTAAGATACAATTTATACTAGGTGGTTATTATATAGAATTAACTGATACTAATCTTTTAAAACTAGATAACTTATATGTAGGTATTAATATTACTACTGATCTTACCACCAACTTTATATATTTAAATATTCATGATGATAGTAATAGTTTACTAGATGGTATCACATTCAGTAATAACGATCTTTCTAATGACTACACATACACCCTACCTTTAATTATTAATAAAGAAATTCCTATAGCTTCTAAATTTAGATTTAATAGTAATGAGATTGAAAATATTAATGGTGGAATTGTTTAATAAATTATTAATAAAGTTTAAATTTTTTATTAAAACTTCAATTATTAACTAAATAAAATTGTATAAATAAGTATATAAGATATTAACTTATATACTTATTTTATTTTAGAGAGATGAATTATGAAAGTTAGAAAGTTTGAAACTATTAGTTGCCCCCATTGTAAATATGAATACCTTCCTGCTGAAATATTTATTCCAAAATCATTTTTTGGAAAGCCTTTTGATATTGAAAGAGATATAGAAGGTAGAATATTAAGTTATGAAGGATCTTCTATTGACCTCTTTGAAACATATACATGTGATAAATGCAATCATACCTTTAGAATAATCTCAAAAATTGGATTTAGCACTGAAGAAGATAAATTAGAAAACTTTGATGAAGATTATTCAAGTCCAATCCATAAGAATAATCTATTTTTAGAGGAGCTTTAAATGATACGAATAGTCGAAGCACCGACTAGAAAACTCCCAGGATTATCTTCTTTATTTATTACATTTGATTTTAATAGACAAATAATTGATGAAATAAAACTATTAGATACTAGACTGTTTGATGAAAATCATAAAGATTGGGAAATACCCACTGCAGATTTAAGTAAACTCCTAGATATATTAACTAATATAGATGACATTGATTTACAACTAATGTCCACTCAAGAAGTAGCTAATATTGAATATGATTTATTAGATTATCCAACTAAGCCCTTTAAGCATCAGTTAGAAGCTATACAATATGGACTTAATCATGATAATTGGTTATTACTCGATGCACCAGGTTTAGGTAAAACCTTATCCATTACTTATTTAGCTAAAGAGCTTAAAGAAAAAAAAGGTCTTAAACATTGTTTAATTATATGTGGTCTTAATACTTTAAAAAGTAACTGGAAATCAGAAATTCAAAAACATTCAGATTTATCCTGTACTATCTTAGGCGGAAGAATAAATAGAAAGGGTAGATTTGTTGTTGATGGAATTGCTAAAAGAGTTGAACAATTAAAAAACCCTATTAAAGAATTTGCAGTTATAACTAATATTGAAACTTTAAGATCTGATGAAATTATTAAAGCTATTCTTAAAGGTCCTAATAAATTTGACATGATTGTATTAGATGAAGCACATGTATGTAAAAATAAAAATTCAGCTCAAGGTGATCATTTATTAAAGTTAAATAAAGCAAAATATAGAATAGCTTTGACAGGAACTTTATTACTTAATAGCCCTCTTGATTGTTATGTACCTATGAAATGGGTAGGAATTGAGAAAGCTAATTTGAGTAATTTCAAGTCATATTACTGTAGGTATGGTGGGATATTCGGTAAAGATATTATTGGATATAAAAATATAGGCAATCTTAAGGAGCACATTGAAAAATACTCCTTAAGAAGGACTAAAGATATTCTTAATTTACCTCCTAAAACCATTATTAATGAGTTAGTAGATATGGATAATGATCAAGCCGCTTTCTATGAAAATATTAAAGATGGCATTATTGATCAGGTTGACAAAGTTCACATGAGTACTGCCAATTTATTGGGAATGGTAACCAGATTAAGACAAGCTACTGCATTACCTTCTATATTAACTACTGAAAATATTTCTTCTGCTAAAATAGATAGAGCTGTAGATTTAGCAACTCAGTTAATAGGTAGTGGAGAAAAAGTAGTTATATTTGGAACATTTAAAGAACCTATGTATGAAATAGCTAGGCGCCTTCAAAATTATAACATAGTTATAGGCACAGGCGACTTAAGTGATGAGCAAGTAGCTGCTAATAAGGATAAATTTCAAGAAGATGATTCTGTAAATGCCTTTATAGGAACTTGGCAGAAATGTGGAACCGGAATAACTCTTAATAAAGCTAGTTATATGATCTTCTTAGATGTTCCATGGACACAGGGTGTATTTGAACAAGCTCAAGACAGAATTCATAGAATTGGTACTCAAAATCCAGTATTTATATATCATTTAATAACAAAGGATACTATTGATGAAAGAGTTAATGAGATAGTAAATGATAAAGGAGCTATGGCCGATTATATTATTGATGACGAAATAATTAATGAAGCAGCCCTGAATAGTTTAAAGAAATATATCTCTGAACTTAGTTGAAATACTAGAATTGAATATTTATAATTAGAGTAGTTAAAGCCAAAAATCTTGACTACTCTTTTTTAGTTGAAATATTTTTTAAGGTGTGTTATAATTAATGTAACCCCATAAAAATATCCCTACACATTTATTTTATAAAGGAGATGATATGCTTGATGAATATAAAAAGCTATGTAAATATAGTGCAGACATAATTTTAGGTGAATGGGAACATTTAAGTAAGAATACTTTATGTAATTTATACATAGAGAATGAGGATAATGAAGAAAAGGCAAATGCTTATTTTAGTGCATTGTTGTATAAGTACTGGTCTTTAATTCCTAAATACCATTCCATGAGTTATAATGTGGCTGACCCTGAAGAGGTGTATAGCTGGCTCGTTGATTCTATTTCATATGCCTTAAAACATCGAAGATGGAATGATGCAGATAGTAATATTTATCAAGATGATACAGGTCCTGATAAAGTTATTAATCGAAGAATGAAATGTGCTAGACTTACTTATTATCAATTTATAAATAGGAAGAAGAGAAAGCAAGATTTCGACTTGTTAAGTTTAGATCAGCTGCAAGAAGATCATCATGATAATCTTGATCTACCGGATGTAGATTTAAATATAGAAGAAACTTCTTTAGATTTAATTGATTTTATTAAAAATACTTTTAAAAATAAAGATTATTTTTTAAGTTTTCTTCTAGATATCTTACTTACAGAAAATGTTTTTGATAGATGTTCTAAGGAACCTTTTAATTATAAGATAGTAATAAAAAATTTTAAAAGAATAGATGCTAATTATTGCAAAAGGTTTGCTGAAAGATATGATCTAGATTTAGATTTAGTTACTAATACTTTGAAATATTTCAAAAAGAATTCTACTTCTTATCTAGAACAAAAAATTGAGTATTATATTACTCAACTTTCTCATAATAAAACTTTTAGAGAGGTGTTAACTTGTTAATTGAGCTTTTAAGTATGTCTAACTATATTAGTTTTAATATTAAGTTAGCTCAAATTTTAGGATTAGAGACTTCTATTTATCTTAGTGAAATTATGAATATTAATGAAAAAGCTATACGTAAGCAAAAAATGGAAGAAGATTTTTTCACTATTGATAGAAACTATATTGAGAAAAGAACTACTATTGGAATTAAGAAACAGGAAGAGATTGAAAAGACTCTTCTTAAAATAGGTATTCTAGAAAAGAATCCTGAAACCCCAGATACTATTTGTTTAAATATTACTATACTTACTAGTATTTTAATGAATCCTGATGAAAAGTTAATTAAGAATATAAATAAAATAATTAAACAGAATGCTAAATCTCCGAAGGTTAAGAAAGATGAAGCCATTAAGGAGAATTTAAAAAATCACATCAGTACTACTAATGAAGAATTAATTCAAGCTTATAGTAAATGGATTGAAGCTGTTTATGATAAGGATGGATGGATGAATTCTGAAGCTATTTTAGTAGCAGAAGAAACTATAGATAATTTCTGTAATCGTAATCTTGATTTAGCTCTTAATATTATTCGCATAGCTACATTAAATGGGTATCGAGATATGTCATGGGCTATTAAATCATATAAAAAAGATTATAATGTTTCTTTCAGAGTATCTAATAATAATGTAGTAACTTGTCCTACTCCAGTAGTAGCTCCCCAAGTTAGTGATGAGGTATTTTAATGATCTTTAGTGATAATTGTTATTTAAGAGATAAATGCTATAAATATCAGCAAGCTGAAGAATGTGAATGTAGGCATTCCAATATATATTGTCCTAAGTTGTTTAGAGTGGATTATCTCTATAATGAAGCACTTTTAACTCCTAAACAAAAGAATAATATTAGTCTAAGAGTTGATTTAGATGGTACCGACAGAGATTCCTTTATTCAGTTAAGAGAGATAGAAAAGAATATTGAGCAATTTGTATTAAATGGATGTAATTTATTCATTTATTCTTCTATTTGTGGAAATGGTAAAACGGAATGGTCTTTAAAGCTTTTGCGTGCATATATAGATAAAATTTGGTATAAATCTGATTTGAAATGTAAGGCTTTATTTATAAATGTCCCTAGATTTCTATTATCTTTGAAAGAAGCTATCACTAGTCATAATGACTATATTGATCATATAAAGAAGAATATTTTAGAAGCTGATATTGTTGTTTTTGATGAAGTTGCAACAAAGTCTTTAACCACTTTCGAGCATGAGCATATCCTAAGTTTTATAAATAGTAGAATTGACTTAAATAAAAGTAATGTCTTTACCTCTAATATTTATGGACAAGAATTATTAGAAAAAGTAGGAGAAAGACTTTACAGTAGAATTGTGAATACTTCTACAAATATTCAATTTTTTGGAAAAGATAAGAGGGCACTCAATAAATGATTCAGTTACAATTTTTAAATAAATTACTAGATAGTAAAGACACTTCAGCATTACAGATTAATAATATAGATCTTAGCTTTTTTAGTGATTTTTATAAAGAATATAGTTATATAAAAGATCACTTGTCAAAGTTTGGAAATGTTCCTGATAAGATTACCTTTGCAAATGAATTTCCCGATTTTGACTTTATAGAAGTTCATGAAAGTCCTAATTATTTATTGGACAAGTTATATGAAGATAAGAACACTAGAACTCTTGCGAGTATATTTAATAAGGTAAGAGATTTAGTTAATGATGGTAAAATACAGGAGGCTACTTCTCTTTATTTACATGCAGGAGAGAATTTAAATCATGCTACTCATATTCAAGCTACTAATATTATAACTGATACTAGTAGATATGAAAGTTATATAGAAAGAACTCAAGACTATGGTAAGTATCGAATAACCACCGGATTCCCAGAGTTGGATGAAGCTATAGGAGGTTGGGATAGACTTGAAGAGCTTGCAACAGTAGTGGCTCGTCCAGGTGTAGGTAAGAGTTTCTTAACTTTAAAATTTGCAGCCGCTGCAGCTAAGAACGGTCTTACTGTAGGTATTTATTCAGGAGAAATGACTGAACTTAAAGTAGGATATCGATTAGACTCCCTCTTAGGTGGAATTTCTAATATGGGCTTAATGAGAGGTAATATAGATATTCAGAATTCTTATAAAGTACATATTGATAATTTACGTAACTTTGTAAAAGGAGATATATGGGTTACAACTCCTTATTTAATAGGTAGAACACCTACAGTATCTGATTTAGGAGCTTTTATAGATAGATATAAAATAGATATTCTGTTTGTAGATCAGCATTCTTTACTTGAAGATGAGCGCAAAGCAAAAGATCCTGTTACAAAAGCTGCGAATATATCCACAGATCTTAAGAAATTACAAGTAATGAAACAAATTCCTATTATTGCAGTTTCTCAGCAAAATAGATCTGCAGTAGAAGAGAATGGTCTTATTGATGTTTCCCATATAGCTCAATCTGATAAAATAGGTCAAGATAGTACTACTGTTATTGCAATAGAGAAGAAAGAAAATGTAATGACTTTACATTTAGCTAAATGTAGAGATTCTATTACTGGAGCAAAGCTTAAATATGCTGTAGATCTTGATAAAGGAGTATTTAGTTTTATTCCTAATGAAGATGATGCTCTTAATGGTAATAAATGTGAAGAGCTTCGTGATGAATATGAATATGTTTATGAAGGTAGTGATACATTTTAATGCACATTAAGATAAGAAATAAATTAATAGTAACTCCTATAGAGACTATTTTAAGACAGGCTCAAAAAGAATTAAATAATGGTAAATTAAAAGACATTGAAATTAAACCCAATGCTAGGAACTGCAATATAACCTGCCCTATACATAAGGATGGTATGGAAACAAATGCTTCTTGTCAAATTCTAGTAGATACTAATGACAAAGAGCTAGAAGCCGGATGGGCTCATTGTTTTACATGTGGTTATTCTGGATCATTGGCAACAACCATTAATGCTCTTTTTGATGAACTAGATCCTAGATTTGGGGAAGACTGGCTTATTGAAAGATTCGGTAATATTTATGTAGATACTAGGGAGTATTTACCTCCATTTGAAATTACAAAAGAGCCTAAGCAATATATGAATGAAGAAGATTTAAAAGAATTTGATTATTATCATCCATATATGTGGAAACGAAAATTATCTAAAGAAGTAGTAGATAAATTTAGAGTAGGTTATGATAAACTTAGAAGTGCTATTACCTTTCCAGTTTATGATGAAAAGCATCGATTAGTAATGGTAACAGCCCGTAGTGTAAATTCTAAAAGATTTTACATTCCTGAAGGAGTTGAAAAACCTGTCTATCTTCTTTATGATATAATAGAAAGAGGAGTAACTACTGTGATGATTTGTGAGTCTCAATTAAATACCCTATATGCAAGATCTCTGGGGTATGACGCAGTAGGACTTTTTGGTACAGGTAGTAAGCAGCAACTAGAAACTTTAAATAGAAGTGGAATAAGAAATTATATCTTAGCTTTTGATGGAGATGAAGCGGGATATAAAGGAGCGGAACGCTTTAAAAAATATATAAATAAAAACTGTTTTATAAGAGAATTAAAATTACCTAGAGGAAAAGACTTAAATGATTTAAGTCCTGAAGAGGTTCATAATTTAGTTATAAATTGTAATTCATTTAGTTTTTAGTTGACTAAATAAAAGCTTAATAGTATAATAAGGTATAAAAACAATTTAAAGGAGAAAAATAAAATGGCAAAAGTAAATTTTGATACTGCAATGAATAATGAGACTGCAACTAGTGTTTCATCTGGAGACAGTTCTCAGGTTGGATTCCTCATGCTTCGTAATGATGGAGATGAGGCAATTGTTCGTTTTATGTATGATAGTGTTGAACAGTTCGATATTCATACCGTTCATACCAATGTTAAGGTAGGAGAGAGATTCAGAGAAGTTAATTGTCTTCGTGATCCTTCAGATCCTGTAGATAATTGTCCTTTCTGTCAGGCTCAGATGCCTCTTCAACAGAAGTTTGTAATTAAGATGACTCAGTATGTAATTGATAATACTACTAATCAGATTACTGCTAAGCCTGTTGTCTGGGAGAGATCTGTTGCATATGCTAGAACTCTTAAGGGATATCTTGATAACTACGGACCTCTTACTGATATTCTTTGTAAGATTATTCGACATGGTAAGGCAGGTGACCAGAGAACTACTTATGAGATTATTCCTAATCTTAATAAGAATATTTATCCTGATAAGCTCTATCCTAAGAATCCTGAAATCTTCGGAGATTATGATCCTCTTGGACGCCTTATCTATGATAAGAATTTTAGTGAGATGACTACTTATCTACAGACAGGTAATTTCCCTCTTAATAGATCTAATGGTACTACCCTTAGTGCTCCTAATGAACCTACAGTAAGTATTCCTCCGAGAAGTTCTCAGTCAGCTCCTCGTACATATGAACCTGCATCTGACCTTCCTCAGACAGCAGCTCCTAGTTATGCCACACCTACTACTCAGCAGCCTACTTATGCTCCGACGGCTACACCTGCCCCTCAGTTTAGTCAGCCTGCACGTCAGCAGCTTCCTTGGGAGACTGCAGCGCCTACAAATAATGGTGGATTTGAGAGACCTGTAAGAAGATATTAATAAAGGAGTCTAATAATGGCGATGGATTCACTTTGGGGTGATGAATTTGTCATCCCAGAAACTCCTAAAAAGACCAAAAAGATAATTGAAAAAGTTAGTAAACCTAAAGAAGTAACTATTGTTACAGAAAAAGCTTTAAAGTCAAAAGCATTAACTATTCCAGATAAACTTAGAATTATAACGGAGAATGTGCTTAGAATACTAGGTACATTCAAAGAGAATACTTTAGTTATTAAGACTAAAGAGCAGTTAGTTGCTTATATTGATGCAGCTATTGCTAATGGTGAGATAGCAATAGATACAGAGACTAATAATAGTCTAGAACCAGTTTCTTGTAAGTTAATGGGTCCCTGTATTTATACTCCCGGTCAAAAGAATGCTTATATTCCTATAAATCATATTAAGTATGAAACAGGAGAGCGTTTAGAATGGCAGCTAAGTGAAGAAGATATAAAAGAACAGTTTAGTAGACTTGAAAATACAAATATTATCATGCATAATGGTAAGTTCGATTATCAAGTAATTAAATGTACTACAGGTCTTCCTTTAAAAATTTTCTGGGATACTCTTATAGGTGCTCGTATTCTTAATGAAAATGAGAAAGCTAACTTAAAAGAGCAGTATATATCTAAAATAGACTCTTCTATAGAAAAGTATGATATTGAGCATCTTTTCGAAGGAGTTGAATATGCTATTGTAGATCCAGATATATTTGCTTTATATGCTGCAACTGATGCCTTTATGACCTATAAATTATATCAGTGGCAAAAAGAAAGGTTTAATGATCCAGATCTTAGTAAATTATTTACTTTATTCAGAGAAGTAGAAATGCCTGTAGTAGAAGTTGCTGCAGAAATGGAGCTGACTGGTATTTGTATTGATGCTGAATATTCTAAAAGACTTGGAGCTAAATATCATGCTCGTGTAGATAAGATAGATGCTCAAATTCTTGAAGAACTTAGGCAGTATGATCAAATAATAGCTGAATGGCGTCAAACTCCTGATGCAAATTTCAAAGAGCAAAAAGTAAATAAAAATGGTGAAATCAGTTTTAAGAAATCTAAAAATGAACAGCTTGAAGATCCCATTAGTGTGACTAGCCCTACTCAGCTTGCTATATTATTCTATGACGTTTTAAAAGTAGGTGTCATTGATAAAAAAAGTCCTAGAGGAACAGGAGAAGATATATTAGAGAAGATTAATCTTCCTATCTGTAAACTGATTCTTGAAAAAAGAGGACTCGAAAAACTTATAGGAACTTATATTGATAAACTACCTGAATGTGTAAATAATAAGAGTGGTAGATTACATGCTAATTTCCATCAATTAGGTACAGATACTGGAAGATTTAGTTCTTCAAACCCAAACCTTCAAAATATCCCTAGCCATGAGAAGTCAATAAGAATGATGTTTGCTCCTGCTCCAGGATGTGTATTAGTTGGTTCCGATTTTTCACAGCAAGAACCACGACTTCTTTCAAACTATAGTGGCGATGAGAATATGATCAATGCTTATAAACAAGGCAAAGATCTATATGCCACAATTGCCTCAGGAGTTTATAATAATGAATATAGACTTAATCTGGAATATATGACTAATCCAGATGGATCACCAATCTTAGACGATAGTGGAGAGCGAATTCTTTATCTTGAAGGTAAGAAAAGAAGAAGTAATTGCAAAAAACTACTTTTGGGCATAATGTATGGAATGGGTCCTGCAAAGATTGCAGAGGATATTGGAGGAACTATTAAAGAAGCTCAGAAGATAATAGATGATTTTTATACTGGATTCCCTAAAGTAAAAGATTGGATGGACAAGACTAGAGAGAGCGCCAAAGAATTCGGTTATGTTGAAGATATATGGGGTCGTCGAAGAAGACTTCCTGACATACAGCTACCTAGATTTGAAATTTCTCTCAAAGGAGAGTCTAAATCAAATTTACCTTTTAACTTTAATCCTATATTAGGTACTAAAGGAATTGTAATCAAGCAAAAAGCTCCAGAACTTACTAAATATGAGAATTTAGTAGAAACTTGTCGAAATAAAAAAGATATAGATGCTTTGAAAATAAGAGCTGAAGCTGAAGGAGTTATTATTAAAGAAAATGGTGGATTTATAGCTCAGGCTGAAAGACAATGTGTTAACGCACGAATTCAAGGAGGTGCAGCCACAATGTCTAAGCGAGCTATGATAAAGGTTTATCATGATCCTATATTAAATAAATTAGGATTTAAATTATGTCTAGCAGTGCATGATGAATTAATAGGTCAATGTCCAAAAGAGAACGCTGAGGAAGCATCTCAGAGACTTGCTAATTTAATGAAAATTGCAGCTGAACCTGAAGTTTCTGTTCCTTTCAAGTGTGATCCTTCTATAGAGCCTGTATGGTACTATGCTGATTATTCTGCTTCCGTCAAGGAGCATTATGAGGATAAAATCAGTAAAGGGTTATCTAGATCAGAAGCCTTTGCAGAGATCTTAATAGATCATTGTGAATGTACAGAGCAACAAATAGTTGACATATTAGGCTTTTCGGTATAATATATAAATAGTAACGTTACTTTTTAAATCCCATCATACAGGGTGTTGTATGAAATTCCTAACCAACAATAAAAAAACTAAGGAGAAATTTATTTTATGAAGAAATTTAAAGAATTAAAATCAGTTTGGACTGAAAAGATTAGCTTTTTACAGCTTTCACTCTTACTCCTATCTACAGTAGCATTTGTAATTGCAAATATTATTGCAGGTAAGTCATTTGAAATGCCCTTTGGTCTTCCTGACCTCCCTTGTGCAGTTTTTATCTTTCCTCTTACCTATATTCTTTCTGATGTATTCAGTGAAGTATATGGATATAGATGGTCAAGAGTAGCATGTTATTCCGCATTTGTACTTGATATTATTGTAGTATTATTCTTCCAGCTTACAATTGGACTTCCTATTGCAGGTGGAGATGTTACTACCCAGAGTGCTTGGGCAACTGTTCTTGGTGCAACACCTGTACTTCTCATAGCTTCTATGGTAGGATTTGTACTCGGTGATTTTGTTAATGATATTGTATTCAGATTGATGAAGAAGAAGCATCCTGAACTTGCAGAAAAGTTCTTTGGAAGAGCAATTCTTTCAAGTTTTGCAGGAGAATGTATAGATAGTTTAATTTTCATTCCTACACTTTATACATATCTCCATTTCTCATATGGAGTTCCTTTTAGTATTCCTACAATTTTATCAGTTGTAGCAATGCAGCTTACATTTAAAGTGGTGTATGAAGTAATTACCTATCCTCTTACTAAGACTGTTGTTAAGAAGATTGGTAAGTATGAAAAGAAGCTCAGATTTGAGGAGGTAGCATAATTATGTTAGCAGAACTCAAAGATGTATTTAAGACTAAGAAAGGCGTGCTCATTATTTTGAGCATGCTCACCTTAGCAATTTCAGCTTACCTTAATCTCATTACAATTAAAAATGTAATGATTGGATCTTTTGCAATCTCATTTGGTACAATCTTTATTTCTTTCCTTCCAATGATGGTAGGAGATATTTTGACAGAATGTTTCGGATGGAAGAAAGGTTTTATTATTTCCTCTATTGCATATACAATCTGTTTAATATTTACTTTAATTATGTGGGGAAGTACTATCATTCCTGGTCAAGTATTTCCTGGTGAAGGAGATTTTACTTTCTTTGCAACTGATGCATACAATACCTTATTTGCAGGATCTTGGATTTTGATTCTTGCAAGTGCTATTGCATATTATATTGGTATCTTCTTTAACTGTTATATTATGGGCAAGTTAAAGGATAGAGCTCAGGTAACTGGTGATAATAACTGGAAGTTATTTGGTAGATTTATTTCCTCAACTGTCATTGGTCAGACTCTTGATAATGCTATTTTCTTCTTAATTCCGATGGCATTCAGTATGTGGAATTTTACTTATGTATGGCAGCAGGTAACAGCTGCAGTTGTGATTGAAGTTGTTTATGAAATTATTCTCTTCACACTTACCGCTAGTATTGTAAAGAAGATTACTAAGATACCTGAAGGCCTTCAGATTGTTGTAAATGAGGATCATGAAGTTACTGATGTAATTTCATAATGAAAAAGGAGTATGTAACTAATGGATAAAACAATTTTTAGAAAAGCAGGTCCCCTTGTAGATTATTTAAATAAGAGCTTTCCTAATACCTATGGCATTACGAGAGTAACTATTAATAAAAAGATTCATACATTCTGTAGACTTGGTGGAGATATTTATACAAATCAACTTACTGCATATTTTAACCCAGGTGATACTATGTGTGATTATGTTTATCTTGATAAAGCTATTGAAGATAGATTTGAACAGAGTGATAGTATTATTGAAGAGGTTCTCGCAGGCATTGTAGAAATTATTAAAAATCAGTGTCCTAACGCAACTAATATTCATGTAGAATCTTATATTGATGATAGTGTTCCTAAGAATATGCCTGTTAAGGTTGAAATTGATGCTTAAGAGGTGACTTTATAATGGAAAGAGCATTGGTTTTAAGTAGTGGTGGAGTTGACTCCACCACTTGTATAGGGCTTGCAATTGAGCGTTTTGGTAAAGATAATGTTTCAACAGTATCGGTTTCTTATGGTCAGAAACATAGTAAGGAACTTGACTGTGCACAGAACATTGCAGATTACTATGAATTAGAACATTATGAACTTGATCTTTCCCAAATCATGAGATATAGTAATTGTTCTCTACTTTCTCATAGTACTGAAGATATTGATAGTGGTACATATGAAGAGCAGATCGAAGCTTCTTCTAATGGTAAAGTATCTACTTATGTACCTTTTAGAAATGGTTTAATGCTTTCAAGTGTTGCTGCATTAGCAATGTCTATTTATCCTAATGATATTACCCATGTTTATCTTGGAGCTCATGCAGATGATGCAGCTGCTAATGCATACGCTGATACTTCAAAGGCCTTTACTGACGCTATGACATTAGCAATTGATGAAGGTACCTACCATCAGGTTAAGGTAGAAGCTCCTCTTGTAGAGATGAATAAAGCACAAGTTGTAAAAGAAGGTCTAAGACTTAAGGTTCCCTATAGTAAAACTTGGTCATGTTATGTAGGAGAAGAAAAGCCTTGTGGTAAGTGTGGAACATGTATAGATGCAATAGAAGCTTTTAAGATCAACAATATTGATTACTTGTCATTATTTTAAAAAGGATAAAATATTAGTAGTTTAGATATAAATAACCTAAACTACTAATATTTATATAAGGAGAAATTAATTATGAATAAAATTTATGTAACATGGGAAGATGTAACAACCTTCCTTAATGAATTAGTAAATCATTTAGATAATAAGAATATCAAACCTTGTGGAGTGTATGGAATTCCTAGAGGTGGACTAGTTATGGCAACCCTTATTAGTTATAAGATGGATATACCTCTTTTAATGGCTCCTGCCGAAGGCTGTCTAATTATTGATGATATTGCAGATAGTGGAAGATCTCTTTGTCATTATACTGAAAATGATACCCAGTTTAATAAATATTTCATCGCTACTCTTTTCTATCATAATAGAAGCATAGTTAAGCCTCATTACACAAAGTTTGAAAAGATTGATGAATGGATCGTTTTCCCTTGGGAAGAAATATAGTTGATTAAAGAGAGGGACTAGAATATAATATGAATAGATTTATGAAAGAAGCTGTAAAAGAAGCTTATAAAGGTATAAATGCTGGTCATGGAGGACCTTTTGGTACTGTTATTGTAAAAGATAATAAAATCATTGCAAGAGGTCATAATCATGTAGTATCTAATAATGATCCTACTTGTCATGGAGAAATCGATGCTATTCGAAAGGCTTGTAAGAAGCTCAAGACTTTTGATTTAAGTGGATGTGAACTATATACCAGTGGGTACCCATGTCCTATGTGCTTCTGTGCTATTTTATGGGCCAATATTGAAAAAGTATATTATGGTTGTAATACTACAGATACTGAAATTATTGGTTTCAGAGATAAGGCTTTCGAGGAAAGTATTCCTAATAGAAAGATTACCATGTGTGAAGAAGTAGATAGAGAAGAATGTTTGAAGCTTTATAGAGATTATGCAGCTATTCAGAATAAAACTAATTATTAAAAAATAATAAAAGAAAGGAAAATCTAAATGTTTGATTTTTATTTTACAGGTGTTCCAGTAAATAGTCCTATTGCAGATTATTTAATTAAGCAGCCTGGAGCGTGTGTTCTTTTGTCACAACTCAATGAACGTTCCAATATTAATAAATGGATTGAACGACTTAAAAATGAAGAATCTGACCTGAAGTTATTCATAGACAGTGGAGCATTTAGTGCTTGGACTAAAGGTAAAGTTATTGATGTAGATGAATATATTTCATTTATTAATATGAATAAAGATTACTTAACAGTATGCGCTTCAGTTGATACTATTCCTGGTAAGCCTCGTACTTCTCATGTTGCTTCAGCAGAAGAAGTAGCTATTGCAGCTGAGAAAACCTGGGAGAATTTTCTTTATATGCGTTCTAAGATGGATGATGTAGATAAGCTTCTATATACTTTCCACGCAGGAGAGCCTTGGGAATTTCTTGAAAGGGCTCTTAAGTATCGTGATGAGAGAGGTCCTATTAATTATATAGCTTTCGGAGGACTTGTAGGTAAAAATAAAGAAGTTATTCAAGTTTTCCTTAACAAATGTTTTGATATAATTTCTAGAGAAGCTCATCCTAATCTCAAGCTTCATGCTTTTGGAATGACTCGTCTCAATTTCTTAGAGGAATATCCTTTTACCTCTGCAGACTCTACTTCATGGCTTCAGACAGCTAACTTTGGAAGTATTACTATAGGTGCTAAGAATATTTGTTTAAGTGATAGAAAACTACTTTCTGATGATAATCTAATTAATAAGAATATTGCCCTTCAGGAAGATGTAACAAAGTTAATAACTAGTAGAGGTTTTACTCTTCAGCAGCTCCAAGAAGATTCAGAAGCAAGACTAATGTTTAATGTAATGAATTTCTATGAATGGAGTACTAATTATAAATGTACTTTTGTTAATAGAGTAAAAACTGAACTATTTTAAAGGAGATAAATAAAAGATGATAATTAGAAGAGAAGATTTACAGCAGAATTGCTCAATTCTTATCCAGGCTCTAGATGCAAACTCTCTTTCAGTAATTACTGAAACTCTTGAGCTTAAGACTGAAGGTAGTATTCTTAATATGAATGTTACTAATAGAGAGTATTTTGCTCAGGTAAGACTTGATTTAGGAACCCCTGAGAATTTTCATGCAACCGTTAATGCCAGCTTGTTCCTTAAGTTAGTTGCTCAGATTACAACAGATGTTATTGAACTACGAGTAAATGATACTAATTTAATGCTTAAGGGTAATGGTACTTATAAGCTTCCTCTTATTTTTGAAGGTGATAATCTTCTTGAACTCCCTGAGATTCATATTGATAATATTACTAATGAGTTTCCCATTGATAGTAATATCCTTATTAGTATGCTTCAGTATAATAGTAAAGAACTTCTTAAAGGTACTATCTCTAAACCTGTTCAGAAGCTTTATTATGTAGATGAGCAGGGATGTATTACATTTACTTCTGGAGCTTGTGTAAATTCCTTTATGCTTAATACTCCTATTAAGATTCTTCTTAATGATAGAATTGTTAAGCTTTTTAAGCTTTTTAAAGGAGAGCAGGTTAAGTTTACTTTAGGCTATGATTCTATTAGTGAAGATATTGTACAGACTAAGGTGAGATTTGAGAGTAATGATATTACACTTACTGCAATTCTTTCTTGTGATGATACTCTTCTCAGATCAGTACCCGTTACTGCAATTAGATCTAGAGCTACAACTGAGTATCCTTATTCAGTAACTCTTAATAAGGATACACTGCTTCAAGCTATTAATCGACTTCTTCTTTTTACTCATAAAGAAGCTATTAATCTTTATAGTACTTTTGAATTTAAGAAAGATAGTGTAACTATTTATGATATTGCTAAAAATAATAAAGAGGATATTTATTATACTAACAGCAGTAATGTAAATGAAGACTATACACTTGTAGTTGATTTCACTGATCTTAAGACGACTCTTGAAACTTGCACTGAACAGTATGTTAATATTCATTTTGGAAATAATACAGCCCTTGTAATTTCTAGAGGTAATGTTAAGAATGTTATTCCTGAAATCAGGACTTTTGACTAATGGCAGGTATAAATAAAGGTAAGCAATGGGAGCAAAAGATAAAGGAAGACTTTTCTAAGCTCCCAGGAGCTACTATTGATCGAATTTATGATGTGACTACAGGTCATAAATCAATATCTAATATAAGTGATCATATAGGGTATAAGTATCCTAACATTTTTTACATAGAAGCTAAGTCGATAAAGGGAAATACATTTCCGTTAAGTAATTTAACTCAATATGATAAATTAAAGGCTAAAGTAGGAATTCCTGGAGTTAGAGCAGGAGTATTCCTTTGGTTTATTGAACATCAGAGGGTTGCGTATGTTCCCATCTCAACTGTAACTAAACTTAAAGAAGATGGTAAGAAGTCTGTTAATATTAAGATGTTGAGTACAGATGAGTATAACATAAAAGTAATTCCAAGTATTACTAAAAGAGTATTCCCTGAATGTGATTATTCAGTATTAATGGAGTTGAAAGATGGAGAATAATTTTATTGAAAAGATAAAAATAGCAGAATTAGATCCTAATAAGACTTATTTTCTTCAGATATGTACAGGTAATTTAAATGCAGAAGCATTTCAGCATGTGCATAAGGTCTTAACAGAAAAGTTTGAGGAATATGGAATAAAGAATATTATGTTCTTCACTCCACCTGAAGTTGAAGTTAAATTTACAGAGGTACAGTAAATGTCTAATAGAAAAGAATTAGATAATGCAATTGATAATATAGAAATAACTTATCAAGAAGTTATTGACATAGCAAATGATAGTGTTAAAGAATTAACAGGAGATCTAGATAATCTTATAGAAAGTGTCTATAATAGAGTAGAACATTTAAATAATGATGAAATTAGAGAAGTATTACTTAAGCTTTCTCTAAGATCTTTCTCATTTAGCTCTATTAAGGAAAAGGCGGCTTTCAAGGCAATGTTAGCAGAAAGTTTAAGAAAAGAAGCTTATGCCAGAGAGTTTAATACTCTTCAAGGTAGCGTTGCAGCTAAAGATAGCCAAGCCACCTTAAACATAGCTAATGAAATTATAGTTGAACATTTATATGAGTTAACAGCGTCCTTATTTAAGGTTAAGCTTGATGAAGCTCATAGAGTTGTTGATACTCTTAAATCAGTTTTAATGTCTAGATTATCAGAAGCAAAATTAACCGCCATAGATGGATAAGGAGATATAAATGTCAAGCGTTTTAGAAATCGCAAAAAGATTAAACCGTGAATATAAAGATGAAAAGTTAGCTATTAAGGCTGATATAACCCCTGAGTATGAGAGAATGCCTACAGGAGCCTTCGGTTTCGATTACCCTCTTTATGGAGGACTTCCTCTTGGAAGAATCTGTACTTTTGCAGGACTTTTCCATTCAGGAAAGACCGTTGCAACAGCTCTTGCTATGGCTGCTTATCAAAGAAAATTCCCTGAACAGACTTGTGTATATGTAGACCTTGAGCATGCACTTGATATCAAATTCGTATCAAGAATGACTGGACTTGATCCAGAGAGAATGATTTATTTCAATCCTACATCACTTACAGGTGAACAAATTCTCGATGCAATTCTTGAATTCCAGAAATCAGATGATATTGGAATGATTGCATTAGATTCGATTCCGGCACTGCTCCCTGCACAATCAGTTGAAAATGATATGACTAAAGATCCTGGTATGCGAGGAACTATTGCAAAATCTATGCATAGATTCCTTGTTGCTATGAGTAGTCTTGTTAATCAGAAGAACAACATCTTTATAATGGTTAACCAGGTAAGAGTAGCTGGAACTACATTTACCGGAGCTCCTATTTATAGTGAGCCGGGTGGACAAGGTCCTCAGTACTATTCTTCAGTTAAAGTTCGTTTTGGTACTAGAACATTTATCAAGGGGGATAAAGTTGATGCTTCTGATGGTGAAGGAGCTGAAGGATTTAGACTTAAATTCTCTATAACTAAGAATAAGTGTGGTCCTATTGCAAGAGGTGGAGGATTCTTATCATTCAATTATGATACAGGATTAATGTGGATGGAGGATCTTCTTGAAATTGCATATAAGTTTGATTTCATTAAGAGAATAAATAATATAACCTATCAACTTATTAATCTTGAAACAGGTGAACCCTATTACGACTCAGAAGGTAATGAACTTAAAGGTAAACGCTCTGCATTGGAAGAATATATTTATAGTAATATTGAATTCCAGAATGAGTATATTGCAATGCTTAATAGATACATTTCCGCTTCAGGTGATTCTTATGGAAATATTCTGGATGCTCGAGAACAAGCTCAGATAAAAGCAGAAGAAGAATCTGTAGAAGCAGTGCAACAAAAAGCAATTATCATAGAGAACAAACAGTAATGGGACTACTTAATACAATTAAAAGAGAGAAAGATGGAGTAAAAGAGCCTACTCGATCTTTCTCTAAAAAGCAAGAAAATTATGTAGCTAAAAAGTTTGGTGGAGATAGAGTTAAGAATTCAGGAGCCACTGTGTTTGCAAAGGGAGATGTAAATTTAGATAATTTCCTAATTGAGTGTAAGACGAAAACAACTCTATCAGAATCTATCTCAATCAAGAAAGAATGGCTTGAGAAAAATGAAAAAGAAGCACTATTCATGGGTAAAAAATATAGTGCATTAGCTTTTAACTTTGGTCCAAATGAAAAAAATTATTATATTATAGATGAATATTTATTTGAGTTGTTACTTGATAAATTAGATAAGGATGATTAAAATATGAATATTAAAGCAATTGAGTTAGATACTAATAAGGTTTATAGCATTTTAGTAGAAGTAGGAGATATGGATAGAGAAGCAGTAATGGAGCATCTTCAGGAAGTTAAAGCGCTTTATGAAGGATTAGGTATTAAAGCTGTTTATTCTGCTACTGTAAATGGTTTTCCTGTAGTTACTATTAATGAGATACTCCCAGCTGTAAAGGAATGGTAAATATGTATATTGAAAATAAGCACCTTTTTGAAGAGTTAGATAGTCCTTATAATCAATATCTTGAACAGCATATTGGAAATGTGCAAAAAGGATATGAGTGGTTGAAGGAAAATCTACCCGAAATTATAGACGAGGATAATTATATAGATGAAACGATGTATTATGGCGATCTTGAGGACATTATCGCACAGCATGATGAAAGTAAGTACAACAAAGTTCCAGACGCAGAACATTACTACGATTTAGCTTGTGAGTGGGATGCTTACAATGATTATTTCTATGGAGAAAAGACACCAGAAGTAGAAGAGGCATTTAATAGAGCTTGGCTTGCTCATATTCATGCAAATCCACATCATTGGCAGCATTGGCTTCTTCAGCATGATGATGAAGGACTAGAATGCTTAGATATGCCATATGTATTTATTATTGAAATGGTTTGTGACCATTGGTCATTCAGCTGGAAGAGTGAGAATCTTTATGAGATTTTTAAATGGTATGATGATCATAAAGCAGGTATAAAATTTAGCGATAAGACTAGAAAGACTTATGAAACTATCTTAGATAAGATCAAGGATAAATTAGATGAAAAATCCTAAGATTTATGTTTGTTCAAAATGTGGCTCAAGAAGGATTTTTTATTCTTGGTGGAAATGGATTTTTTCTTTTACTTGGATGCATATAGATCCTTGGCACCGTTGGTATAAGTGTGAGCGCTGCGGTAAAATAACTCATTTCAAGTTAGCTCCAAAGACTAGTAAAACTTGGGCTGATAAAGGTACATGGGAAAATGCTTATCATCCTGGTCATGCAGAAGGTTACCCATGTGTTCCTGGTAGTAAGATTTTAATTAGAAATAAGCAAGGAAAAGAAGAAGTTATATTATTTGATCCTGAAACATTAACTCTAGATACAGAAGTGATTGACTGGTATTATAATAAGCGTTTATAGTTGATATAACTTATATTATCATTTATAATATGTATGTAAGAATGATATCACTATCTATACTTTAATTGAGCAGATAGTAATATCTGCTCAAATTTTTATAAAGGAGAAATTGATTATGATTACAGAAGAAATTATTCAGAGTAACAAGGAGTACTTCTTAGATCTTGTAAGAAGTATTGAAAGAGAAGGAATGAATACAGAAAGGCTTGTCGCACAGCTTGAAGGATCTGATTTCTTTGTAGCTCCTGCAAGTGCTATGTATCATAACGCATTCAAAGGAGGTCTTTGTGCACATAGTCTTAATGTATATAAGACTTTAGTAGATATGTGCAATGCAATGTATCCTGATAACACTTGTCCCTATGATGGAAACACTCTTAAAATTGTAGCACTTTTCCATGATTTTGATAAGATGAATAAGTATGAATGTACTGTAATGAATAAGAAAGTTTATTCTGAAGCAGGTACTAAATATGATCAGATGGGTAAGTATGATTGGGTAAGCGTGGCTGGATATAAGAAGAAAGATGCTGCTGATATTTTTCTTCTTGGTACACACGGAGAAAATTCAGTTTATATGACTGAGACATTTATTCCCCTGACTACTGAAGAACATTGTGCCATACTCAACCATCACTCTAGTTATGATAATCATGAACTTAATATAACACCTATTTTTAATAGATATTCCCTTGCATGCCTTCTTCATCTTGCAGATATGGCAGCTACTTATATTAAGGAAAAGATATGAATAAAGTAATTAAGCAGCAGCTATCATCCTGTAAAATAGCTAGAATTCCAGAATTTGATGATACTACTACTCATTTGTTTATTCCAAAAGCAAATAAAGGATCAGTAGCCTTAGATTTTCAGGTTCATTGTTATTATATAATTGAGATAGCTGATTATGTATTAAACCCTGGACCTGAATTTACGTTAGCTACTAATTGGAATAAAGGTACTATCCCACCTAATAAATATATGAAAGTAGAAATATCTCAAATTACAGGTAAAATGATTAAAGTAACTGGAATTGGATATGATATTTGTAATAGAAAAGATCTTCCTATAGTTTGGGAAGGTTGGTTACCTGCTAGCTGTGCTAGAATAATAAATAAATTATAAAAGATAAGGAATATAGTAATGGCCGAATCACTTGCAGTAAAATATAGACCTAAGGAATTTGAAGATGTAGTTCAGCAAGGATCTATTATTAGAATATTAAGTAGACAACTTGAACTAGAGCAATTTGCTCATTGTTATTTATTTGCAGGTAGTTCTGGTTGTGGTAAAACCACTTTAGGACGTATTTTTGCAAATAAAATAAATAAAGGTGCTGGTTCACCTATTGAGATTGATGCAGCTTCTAATAATGGTGTAGATAATATTAAGAATATTGTTAAAGCAGCACAGGAAAGATCAATTGATAGTAAATATAAGATATATATTATTGATGAGTGTCATGCTCTTACAAATCAAGCATGGCAAGCATTTCTTAAATGTATTGAAGAACCTCCAACTTATACTATCTTTATTTTCTGTACAACGGATCCTCAGAAAATTCCTGATACTATAAAGAATAGAGTACAGAGATATACTTTTTCTCGTATTAGTACAGATAAGATAAGAGGACGCCTTGAATATATATGTAAGCAAGAGGGCTTCACCAATTATGAAGAATCTATTGACTATATTTCAAAGATTGCCGAAGGTGGTATGAGAACTGCAATAAGCTATCTTGATAAATGTGCAGCAATGGATCCTAATTTAGACATTAAGAATGTATTAAATGCTTTAGGTAATTATTCTTATAAAACATTCTTTACTCTACTTAATGATATGATTGATGGAAACGAGGCCTCAGTATTAAAGATTATCAATGATTTTTATAATGAAGGAAATGACTTAAAATTATTTATAGATCAGTATCTTAATTTCTGTCTTGATGTTACAAAGTATTCTCTCTTTAAAACTAGTGAAGTAACTAGGATTCCTCTTAGTATGGAACCTGATCTTCAGAATGCCACTAATTTTGATAATGCTTCTAAATATTATAGTTATATTATAGATAAGTTACTTAACCTTAAAGTTATGCTAAAGAATGACGATAGTCCTCGTTCTACTATTGAGGTACTTTTACTTCAAATTACAAGATGTGTATAAGGAGAATATATGATAAGTGGACAAGAAAGAATCTGTACATTTATAGATAATAGTACTCTTGATGATTTTCCACGTTCTTTAATGTTAATAGGTGAAAAAGGTAGCGGTAAACATTTATTATGTTCTTATATATGTAATAAATTTAACCTTGAAAGTCTAGACATAACAGATAGTATTTCTTTAGAGCTAATTAATCAAATAAATGAAAGAGTAAATCCTTATCTATATATAATAAAGATAAATTCTTTAACTGTCAAAGAAGAGAATACGATTCTCAAACTTCTTGAGGAGCCTTTAAAGAATGCTTACTTAGTTCTTTTAACAGAGACAGATAATGGAATTTTGCCTACTATTTTAAATAGATGTCAAATCTGGAGATTGCAAAATTATAGTAAGGAATTTCTTAAAACTTTTCTTTCAGAGGATAATCCCGAATTATTAAGCATTGCTAATACTCCCGGTCAGATATTAGAAATGCAAGGTAATAATTTTAAGGATATGTATGCTTTATGTGATAAAATAGTAAATAAAATTACAGAAGCAAGCATTCCGAATATTTTAACTATTTCTAATAAATTAGCTTTTAAAGATGAAAAAGATAAATTTAATTATCGTTTAACTCTTTTGCTTATAAAAGAGTTATTATGTAAATACTATAGAGACTTGACTCAGATAAAATATCTTAAAGCATATATTTCTGTAAATGATTTACTTAAAACTATTAAGAATGCTATGATTGATCCTAAAATATTATTTGATAAGTGGTTACTAGAAGTAAGAGATATAATGAGAGGATAAAATGACTTTACAAGAATTAAAATTATCTATTGAATCGGGTAATATACCTGATAACCTTATTATATTTAAAAATAGTGAATCTTCTTTTATTGCTAGTCAATATACTAGAATGATTGCTATTAAGAAAAATCTTGAAATTAACTATATAGAAGATTTAAAAGGAATCCTTCAAGATTATGGTTCCATTTTCAACGATATAAACTTAGAAACGACTTCAATTTTAAATGTTTATAAAGTAGATGTATTGAAACATATCCCCTCTTCTTTATATCAATTAAATAACTTAATTATTATTACAGATAAAATAGAAGATAAAGAAACAGAAACTTTCTTTAATTCTAATATTATAAATGTACCTAAACTTGAAGATTGGCAATGGAAAGATTATGTCTATTCTCTTTGTGAAGGAGTAGATACTCAAAATCTAGATTGGCTAATAAATATATGTAAAGATAAAGACAGGCTTGATAATGAAGTTCAAAAGGTAAGTTTATTTAATGAAAGTGAACGAAAATACCTTTTTGAAGATCTTATCCGAGATGGATTTCTAGACGATCTTAGTTCTTATAATATTTTTAATATAGTTAATATGATATGTCGTAAGGACATTAATTCTTTACAATCTATTATAAGTGACTTGACGAAAATAGATGTAAATGAATTTGGATTATTGACTCTGTTAATTAAAAATTTTAAGAATCTAATAACAGTTCAATTATCATTTAATCCAACCCCTGAATCCACAGGAATCGATGCTAAACAGTTATATGCTTTAAAGAAAATGCCTCGAGTTTATTCTCAAGAGCAATTAATAACTATTTATTCTTTTTTATGTGATATAGATAGACAGGTAAAATCCGGAGAGCTTCCTACTGAAATTATGATTGATTATCTTATCACTAAAATATTAACTATATGAGGTAAATAATTTTGCGAGTTCTTTATTATGGAGATGTACATTGGTCTCAATATACATCTATTTTACGATCTAGAAATGAATATCATAGCTTAAGATTAGATAATTTAATCTTTTCAGTTAATTGGGCAGAAGAGCAGGCGGCTAATTTTAATTGTTCTGCTGTTATTATTGGAGGTGATTTTTTCAATTCCAACTTTATTAATGCGGAAGAAGCCTCAGCATTACAGCATTTAAGATGGGCTCCTATATCTCATCTATTCATAACAGGAAATCATGAAACTAATGTAAGTAATCTAGAATATAGTACTTGTGATTTATTTAATCTTTGTCCTAATTCTAGAGTAGTCTCAAAACCTGAATATTATATGATTGAGGGTACTGATTGTGAATTCTGTTTTCTTCCTTATATATTAGAAAGAGATCGAAAGCCTCTTGAAAGTTATTTTGGAGTAAAGCACTCCAAAAGAATTATTTTTAGTCATAATGATCTTAAAGATGTTAATTATGGTAATTTTGTAAGCCCTGAAGGATTTGAAGTAGAAGATATTCATAATAATTGTGACTTATTTATCAATGGTCATATTCATCATTATAATCATATTACTGAAAAGATTATCAATGGTGGAAATCTTGATGGTCAGAATTTCACAGAAAATGAAAATTATCGTCACGGTGTCTTAATTATAGATACTGACACATTAACAGTAGAATTTGTTGATAATCCTTATGCAATTTATTTTAGGAAGTTAGATTGCACTAAAATAAATAATGAAGAAAAATTTGAATCCATAATAAATAATCTAAGTGGTGCTCATGTTTTAACAATAAAGGTGAATGAAGATTTTGCTAACATTGCAAAACAGCAAATGAAAACATTAATCAGACCAAATATTCTGGAATACAGAATAATAGTTGAAAGAACAAAAGCTACAGATTATAATATAGATAATAAACTTGAACATGTAGATCACCTTGAACAATTTAAAAATTATGTATATGCAAATATCGGAAATTCTCAAATTATTCAAGATGAATTAGCAGCTATTTTAAATTAAGGAGAATATAAATGCATATTAACTTTAGAAGATTACATTTACATAATTTTTTAAGTTTCGGTGATGCTGAAATTCTTTTTAATGATGACGGATTTATCAAGGTAACAGGTATAAATAATAATCCTGATGATCTTGCCATCAGTAATGGTAGTGGTAAGTCAAGTTTGTGGGAAGCTATCATATGGACTTTAACTGGAGACACTCTTCGCGGAACTAAGCAGATTTCAAATCTTTATGGAGAAGATGGCTGTTACTGTGAACTAGAATTTGATATTGATAATAAACTTTACAGATTAATTAGATCAAAAGATCATAAAGTATATAAAACAAGTTTACAGATATTTATTGATGGTAAAGATTGTAGTGGAAAAGGAATCAGAGACTCAGAGCGATTACTCCAAGAATATATTCCTGATCTAACTGCCTCTTTGCTTGGTTCTGTTATTATTCTGGGGCAAGGTCTTCCTCAAAAGTTTACTAATAACTCTCCTTCTGCTAGAAAAGAGATTCTCGAAAAGTTATCTAAATCAGATTTTATGATTGAAGATTTGAAGAAAAAATTGGCAGATAGAAAAGCTTTTCATAATCTAGAAATTAGGAAGTTTGAAGACGATATTCTAAAAGCTCAAACTGAAATTTCTTATATGAAAAATACTATAAGTATGAACATTGATACTATCAGTATGATGCAGGACAAAGCTATTCTTGAAGCTCAATATATAGAAAAACAGACTGAAATAAATGATCTTGAAATTGACTTACATCAACTTGATGTTAATGTTCAAAATGCTGAGATTGAATCTGAAAATTTACATGCACAGTTAAATGATTTGATCGAACAGCAGAACGCTGAAATTAAGAGTATTGAGAGTGCTTATGCAAGTGATATTGAAGAACTTAAAGAACAAGAAGTTAAGTTAGTATCCCTTTTGAATTCGCTTCAACGAGATATAGATAGGATAAAAAATATTGTGGATATATGTCCTACTTGTGGTCAACATATACCTAATGTAGAAAAACCTGATCCTTCAAGTATTCAACAAGAGTTTGATATTCAATTTGATATCTTGAACAATCATAGAATAAAGATTAATAATGTTCTTGATAACAAGAAGATAGAGATTGATCAAGTATATGATAAGTTCAAAGCTGAAAAGGCTATAGTAGATGCTAAATTAAAGGAAGTCATTGAATATAAGAGAAGAGAAAATCTGAATCATATTGCAGCTTCCAATACTTTACTTAGCGCTAAGACTTGTTTGAATAATATTAAGAATCAGCTCGATAATAATGAAGCTCTGAAAAATAATTTATTAGCACAGAATAACAAATTATTGAATGATATAACTAATGCTGAAAATCAAATCTTGTATATAAATACAAATAAAGATTTACAACAGCAAAAGCTCGATATTATAACTAAATTTGAAACCGCAGTGAAAAGAGATTTTAGAGGATATCTTCTTCTAAATATTATTGAATATATAGAAAAGAGAGCAAAATATTATTCTAATCAAATATTTGAAACTGAACGTCTTGATTTCAAATTAGATGGAAATAATATATATATTGCATACTGTGATAAAGATTATGAGAATTTATCAGGTGGAGAAAAGCAAAAAGTAGATTTAATTCTTCAGTTCTCGATTAGAGATATGCTTTCAAATCATCTTAATTTTTCAAGTAATATTCTTGTTCTTGATGAAATATTTGATAATCTGGATCAAATAGGCTGCGAAAAAGTTATAGATACTATCTCTGATATGAGTGATATAAAAAATATATTTATTGTAACTCATAGAAAAGATT
>JAEIGA010001949.1_pt1 | contig 32887 bp, 30 predicted proteins | sample 9270691 | NCBI WGS metagenome assembly JAEIGA01 (sample SAMN17057246, study PRJNA624740) | gut metagenome | biome: biome; isolation source: fecal sample | host: Bos grunniens | place: China: Xizang | collected 2019 | reverse complement strand
ATAGCGAAAGTTGTTGTCCAAAAGTAAACGCAAGTATCCTTCCTAGGAAGGAATAGTAGGAATTATCATGGATATCAATCTCACCTAATAAACTTTAGGAGTAAACGCAAGTAATTCTTGCATTTACTTCTGGACATTACACAGCAGTTGTACAGCCGACTTACCGCTTACCCCCTCTTGCAACAAGGGGAACGGATTTTGTATAATAATGGATATGAAAACATTCTTAGTTTTTTGGTACGGGATATTCAAAAACAATCCGACGTTCAGGCTTGTGCTTGGACTGTGTCCGACATTGGCGGTTACAACCAGTCTCGAGAATGCTCTCGGTATGGGAATGGCCGCGACGTTTGTTCTTATATGTTCAAATGTTCTCGTTTCGCTTTTGAGGAAAGTGATTCCCGATGCGGTTCACATACCTTGCTACATCGTGATTATCGCTACGTTCGTCACGGCGACAGATCTTCTAATGCAGGCTTACCTGCCGGAGCTTTCGGCGTCTCTTGGTATTTTCATTCCCTTGATCGTGGTCAACTGCGTCATCCTCGGCCGCGCCGAAGCGTTCGCCTGCAAAAACGGTGTTGTCGCGTCATTTGCTGACGGGCTCGGTTCTGGCATGGGTTTTACTCTTGCGCTTGCGATCGTGGCGAGCGTACGAGAAATCGTCGGCGCGGGAACTCTTACCGTCTGGGGTGATATCGCTTTTAAGAATATAAATCCTGGCCCCATGACACTTGCAATTCTCCCAGCAGGCGGCTTTATCACGCTCGGGCTTTTGATCGCCGTCATTAACCGCTTTGAAGAATGGAACGCCCGCAGGCGTGGTCTAATCGCGCCATCTCCCATCAATCTCGATTGCAGACATTGCACAATGTGCGGTAACGGAAAATGAAGTGTCCTAAATGTTCAGTTGACGACGATAAAGTGCTAGACTCGCGAAGCGCTCGCGAGGGGGCCGCGATTCGCCGCCGCAGAGAGTGCTTGAAATGCGGCTATCGCTTTACGACATATGAAGAGATCGACCGTGATGAGGTTCTTGTCGTCAAGCGCGACGGCAGGCGCGAGAGTTTTGACCGCTCCAAAGTAGATAAGTCCATACGCCGCGCCTGCGGAAAGCGCCCCGTTTCCGACGAGCAGATCCGCACGATGATCGATTGCGTCGTTGCGAGTCTCGATGGAGAAGAGGTTCCTGCCGATCAGATAGCGCAGAAGGTGATGGAGGAACTTCATAAGATTGATGAAGTCGCGTATATTCGCTTTGCCAGCGTATACCGTCAGTTTACCGATGTGGCGCAGTTTCTTTCAGCAATAACGGAGATCGTGAAAAAATGACAGCCGAACACCATAGACCACCGCTAAAAGTAGCCCTTATGGGACTTGGGCGCTCAATGTTCGAAGATCACTATCCCATATTCAAGGCGCATCCCGCATTGTTTAAAGTTGTTTGTGCCTGTGATCTTGAAAAGGAACGTCGCGATATCGTGATGAAGGATTATCCTGACTGCAAGATGTTCCGCCAGTTTTCCGATATGCTTGATGAGCATGAGATAGATCTGGTGGATATCGCCACCTGCACTAAAGATCATCTCGCCCATGCGATGCTTTCTCTCAAAAAAGGCTTTTGGACACTTGTCGAAAATCCGGTGGCTCTTTCGGTCGAGGACGCGATGCCTCTCAAAGGCCAGGCGACAAAATCTAAAAACCGCCTCATCATAATGCAGCGCGGCTATTTCGAGCCGGATTTCATGCTCGCCAGACAAATGTTGTCGGATGAGCGTTTGGGTCAGATATACCAGATAATAATCCGTAAAGAGGATTATATAAGAAGAGACGATTGGCAGGTGGTAAAACGTCTCGGCGGAGGAGCGTCGTATTACGCGATGACAGATCTTATTCTGCAGGCTCTAAAGCTTTTGCCTTCTCCTCCGATTCAGATGTGGAGTGAACTTAAGCGCGTGGCGTCATTGGGTGATGCGGAAGATTATGCGCATTTGAATCTCAAGACGCGCGATGTGATTTCCGCAGATATCGAGTTCAACGGCGGAGTGCTGCCGTGCGATAGGTCACCCTCGTTTATCATACGTGCGGAGCGAGGCACTTTCAAAGTCGAGCCCGGCGCCCATCAGGGAGTTTTAAACATTATCGATCCCGATTATAAATTCCCTCGCAGGCGCTCTTCCGTGCGCACGCCTCCACTTATCGATCTTCATGAAGATTTTCCCGTTGTGCAGATACCGGTAACTCTGCCGCAGGGAACGCTTACGGGAATCACGGCTTTTTGGAAATGCGTTTACGATACTGTACGCACGGCCAAGCCGTTCCCGCTGCAGATTGAAGATTCGCTCGAAGCGATTAAATTTGCGCATCTCATGAAAAAGACCAGTCCCTTCGGCAAGTGATTATGCAAGAAATGACACAGAGCCTTGAAGATTATCTTGAAGCCGTATATGTTCTAATCGAAAACGGCAAGCCCGCTTTGGTCAGAGACATAGCGAAGATGCTTTCTGTAAAGATGCCTTCTGTTGTCAAAGCAATTCATGAGTTGAAAAAGCTGCAGTTGGTTACGCAGGAGCCTTATTCGAATATCGAAATCACGTCAAAAGGCGCTCAGTTAGCCAAGCTCGTACGCGACAGACACACGCTTTTGCGCACGTTTCTTTTAAAGTTGGGCGTTTCAGAAAAAAACGCCGATAAAGACGCGTGCTTAATGGAACACATTCTCTCCGCGGAAACATTAGATAAAATCCGCTCATTCACAGAAGGAAAACGATGAAAAGTCAAATAAACACACTCCGTCAACTGCAGGAACTCGTTCTTACCCGCGATGAACATCATCAGACGGGCGACGGCAGTCATCTCGATCAGCTTAACGATGCCATCGATGAATTGCAGCGTAAGCTTGAGCCCCAGGTCGCGGGCCTTTACTCTAGACTTTACAAGAAAAGCCATATCGTAGTATCTGCAATGTCCAACAACTGCTGCGCCGTCTGCGGCATGCAGGTTCCGATCGCTCAAGGTCAGCAGGTTAGACTCGCGCAGCACCTTGTGACATGCTCAAGCTGCGGACGCATTCTTTTTGCGATTGACGACGACGCTGCACGCAATGTCGCGGAACCGGGAGATCGTGAAAATCCCAAAATTGGAATTTCGCGTTTCAGCGCAGAAGAGCTCATGATTGCGGATCTTGACGCTAAGACGCGTGAAGAGGCGATCGAGAAGCTCGCCAAGACCATGGAGGAGGCGAAGTTCATAACCAACGCCGACAGTCTCGTAGCCGCAGCGCTCGAACGCGAAGGCGTGCTTTCGACGGCCGTTGGAGAAGGGTTTGCCTTCCCGCATGTGCGCGGTGTTGAAGGCGGCGCTTTGACTTTGGCGATGGGTGTTTCCCGCGAAGGTATCGATTGGGACGGCGAGAAAGTCCACTTCATATTCCTTTCGGCGATTCCTGTGGCGGTGTCGGCGTTCTATTTAAGGCTTATGTCGGGCCTTATGCAGGCGTTTTCGAAAGAAGCCAATCGCAAGCTTGTTCTTGACGCTGAAAATTCCGCACTTTTGTGGAAGGCCTTGCAGAAGGTCACCCGTTCAACGGTGAAGTAACATGATATACGCCTATTTTTTGTCGGCCCTCGTGCTTTTCGCCGCCGTGCCGGCGAAAAAGGCGGTTCAAAAAAAAACAGCCGACGTTAAAAGTGCGCCTCAGAGCGCATATCGGCGCGATCCATACGTCGGCGCGCTCTCTGCTGATGCCCAGACGGGCGATATTATCTTTTCCGACGGAGCGGATAATATCGCCTATCCAGCGAGTGTGACCAAAGTAATGACGGCGCTATTGGTCCTTGAGGATGTAAAGGCGCGGAAATACAATCTGAGCGACAGAGTCGTTGCGATAGAGGATGTGTATAAATGCGAGCCGAGTTGGGTCGGCATAAAAGTGGGCCAATCAATGAGCGTGGATGACCTTCTGATGGCTCTTATGGTCAGAAGCGCAAATGACGCCGCGATAGCTCTTGGCGTAAAATCATCTGGCAGCCTTGAGGCTTTTGTCGAAAAGATGAACACAAGAGCCAAAGAGCTTGGGATGACGAATACTGAGTATTTCAACCCCAATGGTCTTCCCGCGCCAAAATACGGGAAAAGGTTCAATAGAACCACGGCCCGGGATCAGCTGAAGCTTGCGCTTGAAATAATAAAGCACCCGGAAATATTCAAATACACATCTTCAAAGACGGCAAGCGTCACATTGGGCGACGGCAAGACTCTCCAAATGCTCAACCATAATCGCATTCTCAGGATGGATAAATTCAAAATAATCAATCCTGACGGCACGGAAGCTGTCGACGGCCTTAAAACTGGGTACATAAACGCCGGAGGAAGTTCAATTATTCTAACCGGCAAGCGCTGCGGCAAAAGGGCGATAGTGATAGTTTTAGGTTCGCAGTCAAGCGATCTTAGAGAAAAGCACGCTTCCAGCCTCATGAAAGATGCGCTTGGGTCTTTATCATGGTAATAAGAGTAGAGTCGATAAGGAGATTTTATGCTTGAGACATTTGCTGGATTTCTTGATCAGATTGCTGTTTACGCTCCTGTATGGGGGCTTTTGTTCGTGTTTGTGTTCATGACGATCGAATCAAGCTTCATTCCATTTCCGAGTGAAGTCGTCATGATTCCTGCCGGTTTTCTCGCCGCGCGAGGTGAAATGATGGGCTCCTCGCCGGTAGTTGCGCTCATATTGGCCATTATCTCCGGGTTGCTTGGCTCTATTGCTGGGGCATACATAAATTATGTACTCGCGCTATCTCTCGGAAAGCCTTTCTTAGAGAAATACGGGAAGTGGTTTTTCATAAAGAAAGAGGCGCTTGATCGTGCGTGTGAAGTTTTTAACCAGTATGGTGCCGTTACGACATTCGTTTGCCGTTTAGTGCCGGTCATTCGTCAATTGATCTCGATTCCCGCCGGTATTTCGCGTATGCCTCTTGTTCCTTTTACCGTTTTCACGGCTCTCGGCGCCGGTATATGGACGGCGGTTCTTGCTTTCGCGGGTTTTGCCATCGGCAGAAATTCATTAGATATCACATACCTTGAGCTTGTTAAAAAGGGCAAAGACGCTTCTATGGAGAATCTTCCGCTGATAATAGCCGCAGCTGTCGTCTTGGGCGTATTGTACATATTGGTCTCTAAGATGGTAATGGGAAAATTCACGCCGATTTCGCGAGGTTCTGAAAAGTGAAAATAATAATCATAGGTGCGGGTTTTACTGGGGCTCTGCTTACAAAGGCGCTAATCGAAGAGCGCAACAGCGTCGTGCTCATCGATCAAAATCCAGAACGTGCCCGCTCGGCCGCGGATCAGTTCGATTGCACTGTCATAGAGGCTGACGGCAGCAATCTTGAAATTCTCGAAAAAGCCGGCATATCATCGGCAGATGCCTTAGTCACGCTCACCGGCGACGACGAGACGAATATGCTGATTTCCTCGATGGTCGATGTTCTTTATCCCAATGTGATGAAGATCGCGCGCGTAAGAGACTATGATCGTTACAGGAGAACGATTAAAGTTCTTCAACGGGCCTCTTCACGGTCTTGTGAAAATGCAAGCCGCCCGATCTTTGGCATCGACCACATAGTAAATCCCGATGTTGAGGCCGCTACATCGATCATGCGGGCCATGGAGATAGGGGCTGTGGGCACTTCCATAGAAATCGGTGATGGTTATGCGATGGTGGAGCTGCCTGTGGGGGAAAAGAGCCCGATCGCCGGCCTTGACCTTAAAACCGTCGCTTCTCTCGAAGGCTGGTCTTATCTTGTTGCGTACATAGAAAGCGGGTCTGAAACTTTTGTTCCGAACGGAGAGAGCGTTTTAAACGCGGGTGACAGGATAGGGGTGCTTATACAAAAAGAGAATGTTGAAAAAGTCCTTGATTTTACCGGCATATCATCGACAAGTTTCAACAAAGTTGCGATTTTCGGCGCCGATAACATAAGCGCTCTTACGGTTGCCTCCCAAATGGATGATTCAAAAGAGTTCTGGTATACGCTTATGAGTTTCGGCCGCTCGAAAAAGCGCACGCTCACGGTTATCGATCGCGATATTCGCCGTTGCCAGGAATTGGCGCAGAAGTTTCCAAAAGCGCGGATTTTAAACGGCGACATCACCGATGACGGTCTCTTGCAGAACGAGGGCGTGTGCGAGAGCGATCTTATGGTGGCAGCTTCAGGGAATTACGAGCGCAACCTTATGATTTCGGCGTATATGAAACTTAAGGGGGTGTCTAAAGTCATAGCCCTTACGTCCGATTCCGCGTTTGACGAGATAGCCGAAAAACTCGGCGTTGACGTTACCGTTCCGATGAGAGATGTGGTTATCGACGCGATCATAAGCCATCTCAGAGGGCGCAACGTGAAATCAGTACATTCGGTGGCGGAGCGTAAATTTGAGATCGTCTCATTCGAGGTCGCCGAAAACAGCAAGGTCGCGGGCAAGTGCCTAAAGGATATTTCCGATTTGGAGGGGGCTCTCGTTCTTCTTGTGAAAGACCCGCTTTCGCATAGTAGTGAAATACCCAAGGGCTCCACGGTCTTAAGCCCAGGCGCTCAGGTTGTCGTAATCATGCCTTCAGGCAATAGCCGCATAACGAAAATGTTCACAGGTAAGAATGAAGGCCTGTCATGACCTATACGGTTCTTAGGATTCTCACATACGTTCTTGGCATAGTCGGCACAGCTCTCGCGTTGCCTCTTATGGTAGCTTATTTAGAGGGCGAAGAGAAGATGATCGGCGTATTTGCTTTTCCCATGGTCGTAGCGTGGGCATTCTCGCTGATGTTCATGATTCGCGCTCGCGGCAAGCCCAGCGTTTTAGGCATTCAGGAAGCGTTCGGAGTAGTAGGGGTTCTTTGGCTCGTAATATGCCTTTTCGGAGCAGTGCCTCTTTATTTCAGCGGTGAATTCAATTCTCTCACCGATGCCGTATTTGAAAGCATAAGCGGCTTTACCACGACGGGCGCGACTATACTCTCAGATGTCGAAACTCTGCCGCGAAGCGTAAATCTGTGGCGCTGTCAGACGCATTGGCTTGGCGGTATGGGCGTTGTCGCTCTTGCCGTAGCCATGATTCCTCTTCTCGGCGCAGGAGGCTTTAGGCTTATCAAGGCTGAAGCCACGGGGCCCGATAAAGATAAATTCACCTCTTCAATCACCACGACGGCCAAACTCCTTTGGTTCGTATATTGCGGGCTTACGGCGCTGATGGCTATCATTCTTTGGCGCATGGGGCTTGATTACATAGATTCATTGGCGTTGGCGTTTTCGACGCTTGCCACCGGCGGCTTTTCAATGTACAATGCAAGCGTCGGCGCTTTTAACAATCCTGATGTCACATGGGTCTGCACCGTTTTCATGTTTCTCTCTTCAATAAGTTTCATACTTTACGGACGTCTTTTCACGCGCCGCTTTCCCGAGGTTCTGGCGAACAGCGAGCTGCGCGCTTTCATTCTTATCGTCGCGGTATCGTCTCTGGCGGTATGGCTTATTGAGTCTGTCGGCGGAAGACCGGAGGCTCTTGGTCTTAGAGATGCATCCTTCGGGGTCGTTTCGATAATTTCAACATCGGGGTTCATGGTTTCTGATTATACGACGTGGCTGCCAGCAAGCCAGATGGTGCTTTTGCTATTGTGTTTTACCGGTGCCTGTTCAGGGTCTACTTCCGGCGGCGTTAAGATTGTGCGCTGGATTATTCTCGCAAAGCAGTTCGTAAACGAAATGCGCCGTCTCATCCATCCGTACGGCGTCTTTACGCTGCGCCTTAACGGAACGTCAGGTAGAGAAGTGTTTGTTCCGATCGTTGCCGCATTTTTCTTCGCATATTTCGCCCTCGTTGCGGTTACCGCGTTTTTCGGGGCGCTTGCGGGGCTTGGCCCGTTTACATCGTTTTCTGTCGCGCTTAGTATGGTCGGCAACATAGGTCCTGCGTTCGGAGACTTCGGTCCGCAGGCGAATTACGGCTCAATCCCCATGTTTCTCAAGTGGTGGTATATGTTCGCCATGCTCGCCGGTCGTCTTGAAATATACACTCTTTTGATTCTTATAGGCGCTCTTGGGGTAAAGAAGCGCCGCAACAAAATAATATGATATAATCTCAGTTATGAAAAACGTATTATGGTGGGGGCGCTTTGACCCAGGATATTCACGCAATCGCGTTTACATTTCGCTGTTCAAAAAACTTGGATGGCGAGTAGATTTCTTTTTCGTCAAGTTTTGGCCTCGCTTCGGAGATGTCGAAGCTTTCTTTAGAGGTCTCCATAAGCGCCAAAAGCCTGATCTCGTGTGGGTGCCTGTGGCGCGGCAGCGTGACGTGGCCGCCGCCTGCCGTTGGGCGAAAAAGCGCGGCATTCCGGTAATATTTGATCCCATGATATCCGCTTGGGACAAAAAGGTTCTTGAGCAGAAGAAGTGGAAGGCCCAAGAGCGCCGCGCAAAAAAACTTCTCGCCCACGAAAAGAAGTTGATGGCGATGCCTGATCTCGTCTGTTGGGATACGAGCTGCCATGTCGATTTTTGCGCAGAATATCTTGACGTGCCGCGTGAAAAGCTTCGCGTTCTTTTGACGGGAACGGACGAAGAGGTTTTTAAACCCCAGGAGGAAAAACCGCGTTCTAAGGGCGATTTCCGCGTTCTTTATCATGGCGCATATTTGCCTCTCCACGGCACAGAATATATAGTTGAAGCGGCGCGAATGACGGAAAACGACGGGATTCACTGGGATTTTCTCGGATGGGGGGCGTATAAAGCCGCAACCGAGGCGAAAGCTGCGGGAATAAAAAATATCACATTCTTAGACAAAGTGCCTTACACTCAAGTTCCGCGCGTTATTTGCGATCACGATGTCGTTCTTGGCGTTTTCGGAACTACTGCTAAAGCAGCTCGTGTAATAGGGAACAAGGTTTATGAGTGCATGGCTTGCCGCAGACCAACAATCAATGAATATTGTACAGGCTATCCGCCGGAGGCGAAGAGCTGTGAGGCGATAAAATTCATCCCACCGGGCGATGCCAAGGCAATAGTTGATGCGGTTAAGGAGTACAAGCGCGATTGGGACCGACGTGAGGAGTATTTCGTAAGTGCCCGTGAGTTCTTTGAAAAACATCTTTCAATGTCTGTTATAGAACAGCAACTTAAGTCAATCGTAAACGAGGTCGTAAAATGAATATGCTTACTTCAAAAAAATCCTGGCTACTCTCACCCGTTCTTTTTCTCGTGTCGGTGGCGGTTCTTCTTCTCGTATGGGCGTCGATGTCGCCTGAAAATCTCAGAGCCGCTTTCGATGCGAACGGGCGCTCGCCTTTTGAACTTATGACGCTGCCGCTTTACGCGCTTATTGTGCCGATGGTGTGGATAGCCTGCCCGTTTTCAGGTTCGATCAAAAGGAAGGTACTGCTCGCCTCGTCTCTTTCAATTGTAGTGGTCGTTGCGATTTTAAAGCAGCTTGATCTTCACATAGAAATTCTTTCAGCGTTTTATCCCGATGTTGTCGCGAATTTCAAAGGAACTCCCTTTAAGATGCGCTTTTTGACGGGCGCGGGAATCCCGCTTGGCGCAAAGCTCATTGTTATAACATATTTCATTTCAATGTTCGGCGTTTTTATCGCTCTTGCCGCATACTATAGTATAACGCTTGTTAAGGCTGTCTTTAAGCTTCATCCGGTAGCCTGGACGTTCGGGTGCTTTCTTGCCTCGGGCGCGATGGCGGCGATTTTCGATCGTCTGCCCGCTTGGTATCGTGATGCCACGGGGATACCTAAAAGCGAAATTCCTTCATGTATTCTTTCTCTTTTCACGGCTTTTGAAGAGGGAGGCGAAATGATGATGGCGCTTTTTGCGCTTCTTGCCGTTTTGCAAGCCCACATCATCTACTGCTGCTCATCGAAAGAAGAGTGTTGATATTGCGGCGATAAGTGATTATTTGATATAATTCAAAAAAACATTTTATAAGGTTTTAACAGATATGGCGACTTTCCAATATATAGCTAAAGATTCGGCTGGCAATGAAACGCGCGGTACGGTTGAAGCAGGTGATCGCAATTCCGCGATCGACGCTGTTCGCGCACAGGGACTTTTACCCACGGCTCTTGGTGAAGTAAAGAGCGCTCCGCGTGAGCAGCAGCCCCAGCGCAAGGCTCCTCAGAATAGACGCGCTCCCGGCTCTGGCGCTCAGGCGCAAAAGAAGGGCGGAATGCTTAATAAAGAGATTAAGATCAACATCAAGCTGCCCAAGTGGATGCAGGGCAAGGTGAAGACAAAAGATCTTACTCAGTTCACCCGTCAGCTCGCTACTCTCGTAAATGCAGGTCTTCCTCTTATGCGAGGGCTTGATGTACTTAAGCGTCAGATGAAGAACCCGCAGCTTTTAGACGCTCTTAGCGGCATTTCTGAAAACATCGCAGCTGGCGGAACGTTCTCGGAGTCTCTCACGCAGTATCCGAAAATCTTCGACAAACTCTATGTTAACATGGTTAAAGCCGGTGAAGCGGGCGGTGTACTTGAAGTTGTTCTCGGCCGATTGGCCGAGTTTGCCGAAAAGTCTGAGAAAATCAAAAACAAAGTAAAGGGCGCGATGATATATCCTATCGTCGTCTTGGTCGCGGCAGTCGGTATTACGGCGTTCTTGCTTGTTATGGTTATTCCTAAATTCAAGCAGGTCTTTAACGACATGCTTGGCGGGGCTGCTCTGCCTGCGATTACCGAGGCTGTTATTCAAGCTTCTGAATTTGTTCAGAACAACGGCCTTCAGGTGGCGGGCGCTATTTTTGCGATTGTAGTTATAATGAAAGTTATCGGCAAGACTGAGCAGGGCGCTCATTTCTTTGATATGCTTAAACTTAAGATGCCGGTTACTGGCACTCTTGCCAGACGCTCAGCCGTCTCCCGCATGACGCGTACGTTGGGAACGCTTCTTTCTTCGGGCGTGCCGATTCTCCAATCGCTCGTGATCGTGCGCGACACGACAGGAAACCGCGTAGTCTCTGACGCGATTCAATCAGTTCATGATGCCGTCAAGGAAGGTGAGTCGATGACACAGCCGCTTTCACAGTGCACGGTCTTCCCGCCGATGGTCGTATCGATGGTCGAGGTCGGTGAAGAGACGGGCGCATTAGCTGATATGCTTACGCGAATTGCAAATACGTATGACGATGAAGTCGACAATGCCGTAGCCGGTATGACGGCCGCTATCGAGCCTGCGCTTATCATCGTACTTGCCGTTGTCGTAGGTACGATCGTTATCGCTATGTTCTTGCCGATGATTAAGATTATCAGCTCCGTTTCCGGAGCGGGAGCGTAAGGGTGAAAAAAGCTTTTACTTTAGTAGAACTTCTTATTGTCGTCTTGGTGTTCGTCACCTTGATGGGCTTAGTTTTCCGCTTAAGTTCGGTCGGCTCCGAAACAGAGGCGAGAAGCAGGACCATTATGACGATTCAGAAGATAGAAAACTGCCTCTCCGGTTATTATGCCGCGTTCGGCAGCTATCCTCCTGTTACGCTTCACGGTAGCCGAAACTACAATCTTGAAGTTAATATTAACGGCATTCAAACTGACGAAGAGGTAAACTCAGGCCTTGATTGGCCCCGCGTTCAGGCCGCCTGCCGCAGTCAACCGGTAGCTATGAACTTTCCGTTCGCCTCGTCCGGGGGAATGCAGCAATATATTGAATCGCTGTCCGAGGGGCTTAGGGAGCTTCACAGCAAAGACGGCGATGAATATAAAGACTATCGCGACAATCCCGCTCTCGCGCATGGTTTTTCTGCAGATGCCATCGGAAAGGTCGGTGGTCTTAAGGATGAAAAAGACTGGAGCGAAGTTCAGCTTTACCGCTTCGGCCTTATGAGTTATCTTTTGCCTCGGTATTTAATCATGATGCGCTATAGATCTTCCAGCAATCCGTATGATGACGTCGAGCAGTGGGAGGCTAACAATACGAAGCCCTGCAGATTTAAAGACGGTAGCGTCTATCCTGATTGGCAATCGTTGGCGGCAGAAGTGCAAAGTGAAGATAAACGCTGGCAGATTCAGCTTATACCAAACCAGGCTGTAACCGCCAGATGGATGCCGAACTTAGAAAATCTTCTTTCATGTCAAACGGCCGTTTCCTGCTTTGGTATTCAATTGAAGGGTGAAGGTGCTCGAAGCCCGCTTTGCCTTCAGAATCCCTATCCTCCAATATTTTCCCCGAGCAAGACGGGTGGATCTAACCAGTATGTTTTAGATGAAATAACCTGCGTTGACGGGTGGGGCCGTGAACTGTATTATTATTCAAAGCCGCCACACCAAAGTTATACGCTTTGGAGCGCAGGTCCTAACGGCAGAACTTTTCCTCCGTGGGTTCCCCTTGAAAATCTTAACGAAAACGACAAGCGCATTGCTTCTTCGTGGCTTTCAGATGATATAACACAGTTATCCAATTAATGTATGAAAACGGTCAATAGACATAAAGCAGGTTTTACACTCGTTGAAATGCTCGTTGTAATCGGCATTATCGCGGTATTGTCAGGAGCTGGAATTGGCGCATATAAAGGCGCGATCGCAAGCGCGCAGAAAGCTAGGGCTACAGAGCTCGTTATGAATGTGAAAACAGCTCTCATTGCCGTGATGCAGAAAGACGAGGCTTGGCCAAGAGCAGTTGCGGCAGAAGGCTCAAGTGGCAACGGCGAGATGACGGATAGGGTGGGCGCGGCGCTGGCCCGCAAAGGGGTGCTCAGCCTTACATATAAAACGACTACCGATAAATCTACGGGTGAGAAGCAGTATCGTTTAACAGGGCTTGATCAGTGCGGTATCGTATCTCCATGGGCGAGTGATGTCATTAAGAGTAAGGCTGCCTCAGGCGCGGTTTCCGATTCTGAAAAAGTTCCTACTGGCGGCACAATCAGAGATCATAGGCTACGCTTTTCGATTGATGACGATTTTGACGGAATCGTAAAGGTCAATTACGAAAATTCACGGTCTGTGGAAATTCGCGATTCCGCCGCCGTTTGGTGCTGCGGAAGAGACGGAAAGTTCGGCACTAAAGATGACGTTAAGAGCTGGTCGAAAGGGCAGGAGAGATGAAAAAAGGTTTTACTATAGTTGAACTTATGGCGGTAGCCGCAATTCTTGTGATATTGATGTCTATCGTTGTTGTTTCCGCAAGCGGAGCGATGAAGAGCTCGCGTGAAAAAAGAGCCGCTGCCATGCAAAGCGCTCTTAATCAGGGCCTTGCCGCGTATTACGCTCAAGAAGGAAAGTGGCCCAGTGTCATAGAAACGAAAGTCGATCAGATAGAAGATACGTATACGTTCTCCGCTACCGAAACGGATCAGATATTCCGCGAAGTCGTCGGCAAGGGCTTCGGCAAGGGCAGCGGCACGCGTTCAATGCTTGTAGACGCTTCGGCGCTTTTTGTGGCAGACGCCAATAAGATCAAAAATTCAGGTCGCGGCTGTATGGATAATCACAAAGACCAAAGCGAAAGCGGTTACTGCGGCAATCAGAACTGCATTCGCGGCATTGATTTTTCAGAGGCTGTCAAGAAAGATTCAAAATATAAAATACCGTTCGCGCAGATGGCTTTCGGCTATCCGGGGAAAGTCAACGGGCGTTTCCGCCGTTTTTGGATTAAATATAATTCACGAACAGATTCATGCACCGTAACAAAATAAGAAAAGTTAATGAAAAAAGGCTTTACACTTATTGAACTTTTGATGGTCGTGTCGATCATGGCCTTTCTCGGCGTAGCCTCTGCGAGCGGCTACTCGGCGCTTACGCGCGGCATGAAAGAGCGAGGCGCCCTTGCTGCGGCGTCGGCGGCGCTGAGATCCGCGAAAGAAAGAGCTCTCATCGACAGAGCTCCCACCGCTGTCGTATATTACAACAAGACGCTGAAATTGCCGAGCGATGATGAAAATGCGATCGTTGTGGGGGTCATGACTTCGATCAAGAGATCTGGGCGCATTACGAAAACACAGGGAGATTTGCTGTATGATGAATTTGCCGATCTTGAAATGTCATACATAAACAAGGGCGTCTCAGAGGTTGACGAGCTCATTTACGAACCGAACCGTCTTTCTGATCCGAAACAATGCGGAGGAATGCGCCTTTATAAATTCGGCAACAAGAGCGAAACAGGAAAGTACTCTATCGTCGCCGATACTCCTTTTTTGGAAGAAGAATATCAGCCGATGATGCTTAAGGGAAACGCTAACGGAAGCGTTACTTGGGTAAATGGCACGAATGTTTTTCTTATAAGCGCTTATGTTCTTCAGGATAAGGCTACTGCCACCTGGAAGGTGGGGGACGCGTACGGATTTGAGTTCAGTGAAATCCAACTTCCTCACGGTTTTGTTTTTAGAGACTGTCCCATCTCAAGTCAGATCGGTGCTGGCGCTTCAAAGACAATTTATTTTAATCCAGAAAAAATAGATGAAAGCCAAAAGCTTTCTATTGGATTTTCCGTTTCAGACGGCTCCGGCGGCGTCGGTGGAAATGTTCGCGATGTCGGGGAAGCTTCAGCCAATGAGGAGGATGGTGTATGAAAAAAGCCTTCACTCTCGTAGAGGTTAATTTAGCGATTTTCATTATGTCAGTCGGCGTTCTTTCCATGTGCGGACTTTACGCGCTTGGTTATAGAGAGAATCGTCAGAGTGTAGAGGATGTAGCGTCCGTTTCATTGGCCGATACTTATTTAGCCCCGCTCGTACAAGCGCTTTCCGCTATGGATATGAAATGGTCGCAGTGGGAAAGTATCGATATTGAACCTAACGGCGGCTGGGAAGCCTATGTCCAAGAAGAAGACGGCGGCAAGTCGTATAGAGTCATAAATAATTGTAACGGCATTGCCGATAGTGTTTTCAGTACTGTTGCTGGTAAAACGCCTGTAGGAGTTTCAAAACCGAATCTCGGTGATTTCAAGTACGGCCTTGTTGTGACAAGAAACGGCAGCGTTATTCAATTGGCCTTTCGCGTGGCTCGCCGCTCTCAGGGTCTTATGTCTCAGCCAGTAAGCGTAATAGAAGTAAGATATCAGGGCGATCCGAATGAAAACTCTTCTTCAGGAGGGGCGAAATGAATCGAAGTGGCTTTACTTTGTTAGAAATGATGGTTGCAAGTCTCCTTCTCGGGATGCTCGCGACGGCTCTTACCATGCTTTTCAATTCATCTGCCATAGCTTGGCGAACGGGTGTAGCTGGCGTTTCCCAGCTTGATGAAGTAAGAACGCATATCGGCGGCTTTCATGACATACAGGGCGATTTTTTGCCAAATGCGGCCGGGGGTGAGTTTAGAATAGTCTCGTTGTGGGATCCTGAGTCTGGCGATATAAGGTCTGCTGCAAGAGCGGTCGCGAAAGCGACAGACTATAGCGATATGTACAGTCGTTATAGAAATGCCTTTCAGCCCAATCAAATGAAGACCGGTGCGAAACTTGATATCGCTGCCGGTTTCGGCACGGGGCAGGGGGCAAATCTCTATAATGTTGGCGTTAGAAGTGTCGGACCCGACGGAGTGGCTGATACTGCAGATGATATAACAACATGGCCAGATCAAATCGATTGACATGAAAAAAGCTTTTACATTAGTTGAACTTCTTGTCGTAATGTCTATGATTGCGGTTTTGACCGCATCAATGGTTTCGGCTGTTTCCCGTGCGCGTACGCGCTCACGGATCGCCAAAGCGACGCAAGAGACGAGAGAACTTACAAACGCGATTCTCGCATACGAGCAGTATGCGCCGGATCATTCGCTTTCTTCCGCAGAGACGGATTGGACCGACTGCGACGAATCGTCGCTCGCGATTGTTCTGGGCGGTGCTCCTGCGGCTAACGGCAAGAGGACACCTGTTTTATTTAACGCGTCGATCGTAAGAGGCGCTTTTCGCGATCCGTGGGGGAGAGCTTATCAGATGAAGGTCATGAAATCCGATCAGCTGCAAGGCGGCGGAACGGACGAGGAAAAGAACGGACTTAACTTTTCAACAGGATCAATGCCGCCTAATTTTAACGCCTTAACGGAAGAAGAGCGTTCAAGCATGGTTCCAAAGTGGAGGGAGTCGAAATAACCATGTCAAAGTCAACTTTAAAAATGAGAAAAGGCAGCGCGCTTTTAATAGTTCTTGGTATGACGGCCTTTATGATTGTAAGCGCCGTCAGTTTTGCGGTTTTTATGCGCCAAAGCCGCGCTCCGTCAGGTCATCTTCGTAGGCAAGTTTCCTCTCGCTATCTTTTGCGCTCTGCTTTAGCGAACGCCATTGCTCAAATCGACGGCGGATATAAGCTTTCGCTTGACGGCACATCAGTTCCTATCGGTATATTCGATAATCCCTATCCCGGTCTCGGTGATAGTAGTCCGACAGGCTCAGGGCATACAAATAACTTATGGACAGGCCGCGTTTTTACTCCGAATGGTCTTATTGATGTAAATCAAGAACGACGTCAGACAATTTCAACATTGTCTTTAGAGGCTTTAGCTTATCTTCCGCCTGCGCTAATCAATGATGTGCGCGTAAACTCAAGAAAGACACAAACGGCTATATGGCAGAACTTGGCATACGAGGCCGGGCGCTACGCGTATACGGCGGTTAATGTTTCTGACTGCTTTGACATTAATAAGGTGAGGCTTTCGTATCGCCGCACATCTGCGCCAAACGAAAGAATTTCCATGGCGCCCATTTTCATGAAAGAAAGCGGCGATATTCCTTATTCCGATCTTGAAGAAGTAGATAAAGCGATTGAAGAAGGGTTAACCGGCGATGGCCCGCAAGATTACTATGCCTCGCTCGCTGATTTCAACCGCGCGATGAGAGATAAGAATTATTCCGAGTTTTTCAATTATCTTAAGCGCGGTAACAATGCCGATTTTTTCCAAGGGGCGGAAAATAACAATATGGCGAAGAGCCTTTTTATTACCGACACGTGGTTTCCTCAATCAAAGACGAAGAAAAATCCCGTTACTAAAAAGGCTGTAACAAAGACTATAGATCTTACGGAAAATCAGCCCTTTGACAGATTCGAGATGAATGGGGGGCTTAAGATTAATGAATTTCTTTCTAAAAACATTCTTTCTGATGAGTTGAGCCCGTATATCGGTGGCGTGGGAATGGCTGTTTTGTACGATTATCTTGATAAGGACAGCAGACCCTGCTCCCTTTGTATTCCAACAGTTGAAGCGGTTCCCATGGTTTGCGGCATAGGGTTAAACACCCAGTCGCTCGCCCCGGAGTTTAAAATAGCTCAGGACGCTAAATATAAAGGTAAGGTGAAAGTGATTACTCCTCAAAAGGAGGATGGCACGCCTGCGATCGTGCTTATGAGAGAGGCCAAGAAGTGCACGGTTTCATTAAACGGCAGAATCGATCTTTTCGGTGTCGTCGCGCAGCCGTTCAAGAAGCTTAAGGAAAAAGGCTATGATCAAGACGGCTTCACCGCCGATATTCTTGTTAAAATTTGGTGCGGAGAGCCTGATTTGCAAAGTCGTTTCAGCGCCGATTCCACATTCGCCAACGTAAGCAAAAATTCCTGGGAAGCGGCCGGTGATTCTCCAACCGTCGATAACGGCGTTATTTCACTTAGGTGTAAAAATGTCCAGATCGCCTCGGGCGCTGACGACAAGAGTGAGCTTTCTTCCTTGAGGCAGGTTACCGAAAACATTGATTTAGGTTCTCTCGAGATGCCTGTTTTCTGGCATGTTGAAGAATGGCATGCCAAGGAAAACAGTTTAGATGATCGCATGCCGAATACAGAAAACGCATATTATTCTCTTGACGGGGTTCGTGATGAGGCAAACGCTCTTAAGCCGTACGATAAATCGGTTATCGCGAATTGGTGGACTTCAGCCGATGCTGAAGCTTCATTCCCTGAAGTAAGCGGCGGAAGCTGGAATGGAGACCCTAAGCATCAGGTAAACGGTTTGCCGAATGAAAATTATGTATTTCATATCGGCGTATGGATGAGAGTCATGAACAAAGAAGGCGAGACCGTCGATATGGTGCCCGCATCTTTCTCAAGCGAAAAGGAATTTGGCTTGGGTGAGCCAGACGGCATGACGGAGATTCGTCAGGTGATGGGTGAGACGGATGATTTGGTTTCCCCAATTTTAGAGTTCCGCTCGACTAAAGAGTTTAAGTATTCTATCGATTCCGAAAGCGCTGATTCCATTGCCGCCGTTCTTAAATCCGGTGAAAAGATCGAACTTCAGTGGGATAACGTTTTCTGCTCTGATCCAAAATACAATTGGGCGCCTGAAAACTGGTATTGCAAGAAGATGAATGATTTTATGACACCACAGATATGGTTTGACGAAATAAAAGGTTTGCTTGGAAATGGCGGGCGAGATAGCGACATTTATATGTTCTCATCAGATAGAGAATATCTTCAATCTATGGGCGAGCTTGCGTTTATTCCGATGGTCAAGTCTTGGGATACGAGTTTTGAATTTGCAGGCTATAGAGACTCTTTTAACGGCGCGTCTATGAAAAATCGCAACTCTTGGCAAGATTGCGCCTGTGAAAAATGGTTTTGGAAATCGTATTCTCCGTTTGCTGATGAGGAATATCCCTACTTTTTGGGTGATACTGAGGTTATTTCAGGTAAGAACGATTTTAGGATAAATCCTCTAACCGACGACCTTCGTGTGATGATGAGCGCGATAGCTGAAACGCCGGCAGATTATTTTATCGCCTCAACAAACGATATCACGTTTAAGAACAGAATAACCGTAGAATCTATCGAGAATGATCCGAGCAAATACGCCTTTACATATCTCGGTTCGTCTGATGGAGCCGAAAACTCTGAAGAAAGAGAAGTAGTCGTCGAAGTGGCGCGCTTCTTTAATGAGGAATTTAGAAAGAGGATATTAGAAAATCCCAAGTTGACATGTGAAGAAGTTTATCACGAGATATGGATGGACTACGAGAAAGAAGAAAAGAAATTGTTCGGCATTGACTTAGGGGAGAATGATTTGCATAGTGTAGATCGAAAGTTCCTCTATTCTTATTGGCGCGAATGTTTCCAGAACCGTCAGCAGCTTTTCTTGATTTTCGTGAGAGCCGAGCCTCTGACGGTGGGCGGTTCAAGCGGAGATGCCGTCGGTAGTTCCCAGCTTGGCGCGCGTGGTGTCGCTCTCGTATGGCGCGACCCGGAAAAGCCTGAAACGAGCAGTAAGGCCTCCGGAGGAAATCAGCCTTTTACGCCTCACCGCACACGCGTTCTATTCTTCCATCAGTTTGATTAAACATTCAAACATTCCAACATTCTAACATTCTAACCTCACCATGCATTTCGATCTTGTCGTTATTACAGCCGCAAACAAGGCGCAGGCCGCTGGGTATAAAGCGCAGCTTGAGTCTCGCAAGGGATATGTAGTTATTCCCGATCCCGGCGATAAGCGCGCGGGTTCTCTCGGCGCGACGGTCAATGCATTAAAGCGTATTAAAAATCTTGACGATAAGGCGCGAGTTCTTATTTGTCATTCAGGCGGTGACGCCAAGCGTACGCCCGCGTACGCGGCGCTTGGCAAGGTTTTTGTTCCGATGCCGGACGCAAGGCCCCTCTTGGATCATGTCGTTGAGGCGATGGAGACTTTGCCTGCGGTCCCTGGCGTGACGATATGCTGCGGCGATGTTATACCGAGGCTTGATTATTCGAAAGTTAAGTTCGCCTCTACCGGAGTGACTGGGGTTGCGTATCCTGACGGGCCTTGGCAGGCTCAGCGGCATGGCGTTTATATTGTTGATGGTTATAAAGATTCTACGCCTCGCCCGGTAAAAGGCTTTCTCCAGAAGCCGCAGGTGAAAAGCGGCCGTCATCTTATAGATACTGGCATTATGCATTTTGACTGGGCAGTGGCGAAGAAGATGTTGTCTCTTCCGATAGAAGGCGATATATATGAAGAGTTTCCGAAGATGCTTCTTGACGGGTTTGCGCCGTTTTCCGTCTCTGTCGTTCCTGAGTGTGAGTTTTTCCATGTTGGCTCCAGTCGTGAATTGCTTACTCTTTTAGGCTCTGGCGGCAGGCTCGTTGATTCCTGCAAGGCGCCGATAAAGAAGCTTGAAGGAGATAACCTTGTCGTAAACGTTCCTCTTTCGTATGGGCCGGTTGTGCTTAAGAAGGGAGAGTGTCTTACGTCTCTTCCGATCGGGAAAGACGACTGGTATCATCTTAAATATAACATAGATGATAATTTCAAATCCGATGGCCTTTGGCAGAAGCATGATCTTGGTGAGAAGATGAAAATCATCGATCATCGCCGTCTTTCGAAGCTTCGTCGCCGCGAGATAAAGGTGACTGCGCCCGTGAGGATTGATTTTTCGGGCGGATGGAGCGATACGCCTCCGATATGCAATAAAGAAGGCGGCGCGGTGCTGGCAGCGGCCGTAACTCTTGACGGTAAGCGCCCAATCGAGGTGACGGTGCGTGAGCGCAAAGATAAGTACATAAAAATCGTTTCTAAAGATCTTGGCAAGCGCCGTCTTTTGAAGTCAGCCTCCGAGATTGCCGATCACCATGATCCCCATGATTGGTGCGCGCTTGTTAAATCCGCATTGACGGTAACGGACTTTAAGTTCGGCTCGAAAGGTCTTGATATAATCATTTCGGCGGATTTGCCCAAGGGCTCTGGCATGGGAACTTCTTCGATTCTCGGCGCTGCTACAATCGCGGCGATATTAGGGCGTGTCGATGTTGATGAAGTTGGCTCTCTTACGCTTAAGCTTGAGCAGGAGATGCGTACGGGCGGCGGCTGGGAAGATCAGTTTGCGGGGCTTACAGCCGGAATGAAGCTCATGACGACAAAGAAGGGCGAAGAGCAGCGAGTTCAAATAAGCCGCGTACTTTGCGGCAAGAAATTCTACGACGCTTTGAGGTCGCGTTCGCTTCTTTATTTTACAGGTCAAAAGCGTATGGCTCGCAATGTCTTAAGGCGCGTTTTGTCATTCTATGAAGAGAACCCTCACAACTTCGCCAATATTCTTATAAATGCGATGAAGAAGGGCGCGCAAGAAGCGGCCAAAGCTGCAGCGGACGGCGACATTGATTCATTTGCAGAGTGCGTCAACAACTATTGGCGCGATAAAAAGCTTCTCGACGCGGGCTCGACGAACGATCGCGTAGAAGAGATAATTTCTCGCATCAAGCCTTTTACTTCGGCTGTGACTCTTGCTGGCGCCGGCGGTGGCGGCTTTATGTATATTCTCGCGAAAAGCACATCGGCGGCCAAAAACATCAGAGAAACCCTTGAGAAAAATCCGCCTTCGAAATATTCGCGTTTCTATGCCTTTGACATAGATGATGAAGGTTTGAGGATAGAATAGCACCCTAGGCGACATAACCGCTTACCACCAAGCGCAATGGTTTATGGTATAATATAACCATGTTTCCAATAGAACTTAAAAGACCTTTAGTCATATTTGACATTGAATCTACCGGCGTTTCTCCCCGCAAGGATCGTATTGTCGAACTTGCGGCGATTAAGGTTATGCCCGACGGCTCCGAGGTGAGCAAGTGCTGGCTTTTAAATCCGACAATTCATATTCCAGAAGAGACGACGGAAATTCACGGCATCAGCGATGAGGACGTAAAAGATTGTCCTACTTTCGTTGACAGCGCCGATGAGATTTTTGAATTTTTCAAAGATGCTGATATTTCAGGCTTTAATGCTGACAGGTTTGATATTCCCTGTCTTGAAGAGGAGTTCGCTCGTGCCGGTTACAATTTCGGCGCCTCTCGCAGAAAACATGTCGACGTTCAGAGAATCTTTCACAAAAAAGAGCCGAGAGACCTTTCCGCCGCGCTGATGTTTTACTGTGACCGTGTTCATAATGGGGCTCATGGCGCCGAGGCGGATACGAATGCCACTCTCGATGTTCTTAAGGCTCAGCTTCTTAGATATTCGGATATCCCACGTGATGTTGAAGCCATTGATGAATGGATTGCACCTCACGATCCGCTCAACGCAGATAGACAAGGTTTAATCCGCTGGAAAAACGGCGAGTGGACGATAAATTTCGGCAAGAAGAAAGGCGAAAGTCTAAAGTCGATAATGATCAATGAGCCGAATTATTTAAAGTGGATAACAAAGGGCGATTTTGATACTGAAGTTAGAATGATCGCTTTTGATGCCCTTGAAGGGCGCCTGCCTCCATCTCCTGAAATAAAGTAAGATTTCGAAATGTCCCGTTGATGTCTAAGAATCGCATAGAAACGAAATTCTTCACGCTCATATTTGCCGCTCTGTTGGCGATAGGGCGTTTTTCTTCGGCATTTTGCGCGGATGCGAATAAAAGCGATGTTGAGATATGGAATGAAGGCGTTGAATTATACCGAAAAGGTGATGTGACGAACGCCTTGAGCAAATTAAAACCGTTGACGCTTTCTAAAGATTACGCGTCTCGCGCCGCGGAGGTTGTCGCAAAAATCGAGTTTGAAACAGGAGATAGGGAAAACGCCGCTCTTTCTGCGCAGATAGCTCTTCGCGCGAACCCGAAAGACGATAGAGTCAACCGGAATTTCACGCGGGCCGTTGACGGTCTTTTGGAGTTGAAAGAGTCCAAGCGCGTAGAGCAGGTCCTTAAGTCGTCAGAAGGTAAAGACCCTTCGTCTCTTCTTGAAAGCGCTATGCGAAAGATGCGTGAAATTATGGTATCAAGCGCCACGTATACGACCAATGCGCCGCAAAGGAGAGTGGAGATGGCGGATCGCCTTTCGAGCGAAGCGTCAAAAGCCGCCGATACATGGATTGTTGCAAGGCGGTTTCTTCAAAACGCCGTAACGAATGAAGAACAGGCCGCTACGATGCAGATGCAGGTTGACGAGGCTGAAAAGCACACTCTTGAGGCAGCTCGGCGTTTGGGCGATATCGAGGAGGGCGCGTTCGAATCTGCATCTCAGAGCGAGCATGATTTTACGAGATTTTTCAAATTGGTTGCTATGCCTCCTTCTGCTATAGCCGAAGATTTGGTCGCCCAATCCAACGCATGGCTTGATGTTGAAGTATTTAACGACAGGCAATGGCAGTCGGAAGCGCTTGATTATACGCGCGCATTCAGGGCGAAATTTCCGGCCTGGGCCAAAGCGTATGAAGAACAGGCTTTGGCTGATACTAATAAGCCTCCTTTCACCGCTGAGGCTCAGGCGCAGATTTCATCTCTTGCGACGGAACTTGAAAAAATACAGATTGAATGCGTGTCAAAAAATCTCCCTCCTAAACAGGAAGAAGCGATTGATATTATCATAAAGATTAGGGATCTTCTGCCTAAGGATGGCGGTGGGTCTGGGTCTAATAATCAGCAAGGGCAAAACAACGATAATAAAGATAAAAATAGCGGGGAAAAGAATAAAAACGGCGATGATGATAAGGCGCCTAAGCAGAATGATGAGAAGAATGACGATTTAGGCGATCAGAAGCAGGATGAAGAGAATCAGGAAGATAAAGAAGAGGAAGAGGAAAAGTCTTCTGAAGAAAAAGAAGAAAGCAAGGATGAAAAAGAGATAGAGGCTCTTCTTAAGAAAGCGCAAGAGCGCAATGACGAACACGAGGCGGAAAAGAAGGCGCGGATGAGAAAAGCGCCTTTGCCGCCCAATGAGAGGGATTGGTAATGAAGATTATTGTAGCCTGCGGAGGGACGGGAGGCCACGCGTTTCCGGGGCTTGCCGTAGCGGAAGAACTTAAACGTCGCGGCCATGACGTCACGGTCTGGGTTTCTGGCAGAGACATAGAGTCGAGTGTTATGACAGCCTGGCAGGGAGAGTCTTTTGCGACATTGGCAAAACAGTTATCGTTGAAAAACGTATTATCGATAATACGCTCAATAATCAGATGTCGCTCGCAGATGCGTAAACAAAAGCCCGACGCGCTCTTAGCTATGGGTAGCTACTCGAGTTTTCCGCCTGTTCTGGCCGCAAGGCTCTGTGGCGTTAAAGTTTATCTTCATGAGGCTAACACCGTTCCCGGGCGTGCCGTCGAACTTTTGTCGCGCTTTGCGCAGAAAGTCGCCATCAGTTTCGATTTTACGGCTTCAAGGCTTAAAGATTGCGAAACGGTGAAAACGGGGCTTCCAATCAGGGATGGAATAACGAAAGGAAAGCGGTTTGATTTTATCCCGGCAAACGCATTTGTCATTTTTGTAACCGGTGGCTCGCAGGGTGCCCATGCCGTCAACGAGCTTACGACAAGCGCGATTATCATGATGAAGAAAGAGCTTGATAGAAGAGCTGGTGAAAATAAGCGTCCTCTATATGTGATACATCAGACGGGAGTAGCAGATGAAGGGCGCGTCATCGCTTCATACGCCAGCGTCGGCCAGCCCAGCCGCGTGCACGCGTTCGAGCGCGAAATGGCCAACGCCTTTGCTTCCGCCGATATAGTGGTGGCGCGCGCTGGCGCCTCTACATGCTTTGAGCTTGCCGCCTGCGGCAAGAGCGCGCTTTTAATACCGCTTCCAACATCGATGAGAAACCATCAGCATTTCAATGCCGATGAATTTGCCAAAAAAGGCGCCGCTGACGAGGGGATTCAGGCCAATCTTTCGGCTAGGCAGCTTAGCCGCTATCTGTTGGATAAGTACGATAGACCTCAGTATCTCGCCTCGATGAGCGAAAAGATCCTTGCTTTGGCTATGCCCGATGCGGCTGCCCGTGTGGCCGATGTTGTTGAAGGGCGTTGATTGCTGCGTTATGACGCAAAAGGCCAAAGGTGTTCTTGCGATTATAACAAGCGCTTTTGCTTTTGCCGTGATGGGTGCGCTCGTCAGGCTTTGCGATGAATGCGGTGAGGCGGTATCCTGTTTTCAGAAGGGCTTTTTCCGCAACGCGATAGCTTTTGTAATTGCGCTGTGCGTATTTTTGCGAACGTCTCGCGGTATTGACGTCTCAGCGATAAAAAATGCAAAAATGCTGCTTCTCATGAGGGCGGTGTTCGGCACTTTGGGGATATTCGCCAATTTTTACGCGCTGAGCGTCATCCCCATCGCCGACGGTCAGGCACTCAACAAGACAGCTCCTTTTTTCACGGTTCTTTTTGCCTGGTTTTTTCTGAAAGAAAAACCTGCGTGGAGACAGATCGTAGCGATAATGATTGCTTTTGTCGGGATGCTTCTTGTCGTGCGTCCCGGTATAGATGTTTTCTCTTCATCCGATCCGCTCGCGCGTTGTATCGCGCTGTTGGGCGGGATTTTTGCGGCGGCGGCATATACCACATTGAGAAAACTCGCTCTTTTGAAAATAGACGGCGCATTTATAGTTCTTTTATTCAGTGCCTTTTCCTGTATAGCTTCCGTTCCGCTCACCATTATGAATTTTACGCCGATGAATCTTGCTCAGGTTGTGATAATGATATGCTTAGGCGCGTGTGCGGCGGTCGGTCAATTCGGGATAACGCTGGCGTACCGGTTCGCCGCGCCCAAAGAGATCGCGATTTTTGATTATACCAGTATAATCTTTGCCGCAGTCCTCGGCTTTGCGTTTTTCTCGCAGATACCGGACGTATTGTCGTTTGCGGGTTTTATCGTTATTATCGTTGCGGCTTTGCGCCTGCGCTGACTATCGTAGGCTTTGCTTTTTTCGACATCTTGGGATAATCGAGCGTATAGTGAAGACCTCGCGATTCTTTTCTCTTTCTGGCGCATTTGACGATAAGTTCGGCGCATACGGCCAAATTCCTAAGTTCAAGCGTATCGGGCGTCACAAGGTATTTAAAGTAGTAATCTCTTATTTCGCCGCGTAGAGTTTTAAGTCTGTGGGCTGCGCGCTCAAGGCGCTTGTCGGTGCGAACGATTCCGACATAATCCCACATGAGACGGCGGATTTCATCCCACATGTGCGCGACGAGAACGGCTTCATCGGGAGGAACGGCGCTTCCTGTCTTCCACGACGGGATTTTGCACTTGATGCTCTTTTCCGGGTGAGGACCTAACCTTGCGGCTGTAAGGCGCGCTGTCACCATAGCCTCCATAAGCGAATTGGAGGCGAGGCGATTTGCGCCGTGAAGGCCGGTGGAGGCGCACTCTCCGATGGCGGAAAGTCCGCGTATGGATGTCCTGCCGTCGGTTGTCGCTTTAATTCCGCCGCACGTGTAGTGGGCCGCCGGCACGACAGGTATGAGGTCTTTGGCCATGTCAACACCGAACTCCATGCATTTCGTGTAGATGTTCGGAAAGCGCTTCATCAGATATGCGCGGCCTTTTTTTCTTATGTCGAGAAAAACGCAGTCGTCCCCCGTGCGCTTCATTTCGGAGTCGATGGATCTGGCGACGATGTCGCGCGGAGCCAAAGATCCTCTCGGGTCGTACTTTTTCATGAATTGCCTCGCGTTCTTGTCGACCAGAACCGCGCCTTCTCCGCGTACGGCTTCTGAGATGAGAAAGCGTTTCGCCTTGGGGTGGTACAGGCACGTGGGATGAAATTGGATGAACTCCATATTTTCTATTTCTGCGCCTGCGCGCCAAGCGATGGCGATTCCGTCGCCCGTGGCGGAGTCGGGATTGCAGGTGTAAAGATAGACCTTTCCGCATCCGCCCGTAGATAGTATCGTATTCGGAGATTTTATCGCATATATTTCGCCGGTCTTTTTGTCGAGAACATAAGCGCCTAAGCACCTGTTTTCTCCTTTTATGCCGATTCTCTCCGACATGATAAGGTCGATAACAAACGTCTGTTCGCGAATGTCTATCTTTGCGCGTTTTGCTGAGCGAAGCATCGCCGCTTCGCATTTTTCGCCTGTTATATCTCCAGCGTGCAGAATGCGTCTTGCGCTGTGACCGCCTTCGCGCGTCAAATCCCACGAGCCGTTTTCGTCTTTGGCGAATTTAACTCCGCAATCGATTAGATCCTGAATGCCCTCGGGGGCGTGTTCGCAAATTTCATGGACGACTTTGCTTGTTCCGAGCCAAGCACCGGCGATCATGGTGTCGCGTGCGTGTTTATCAAATGTGTCGCTGGGATCCATCACGCAGCAGATCCCGCCTTGTGCGAAGTTTGTGTTGCAATCGGAAGCTTTGCCTTTGGAGGCAACGATCACCTTGCCGTAAGAAGCCAAATGCAAGGCGCTCATCAGCCCGGCCATGCCGGAGCCGACAACAAAATAGTCGCATTCGATGATTTTCATAAGTCTTTGTATTATATCATAAATTTAGCTTGCCTCTGATTATCGGGTGTACTATCGCTAGAGCGTCTTTTTTGGTATAATTTCCGCTACCGAATTTTAAAGGGAGAGAAAATGGCTAATACAGAAAAGTTGGCAAGTCAATTGAATGAATGCGTAGAAAAGCATGATTTTTTGGGCGCGTTTACTTTGATTAAAGAAAATCAGGAGGAGCTTGCTAAAAAGCTTCAGTCCTCAGGCGTTAAAGAAACTCTCAAGAGCGCGACATCCGATAGGCTCATTCTTTCGTTCGTCGATGGCGCGCTTTTCGGCGAGATTCCGTTGGATAAGGCGCTCGTGGCATTGGAGAAACTTCTTTCGTTTAAGCTCGGCTCATTGGTTCTTAGCAAGGCCTGGGGGCTTGGGACGGTCAAGAAGCTTGATTACTTTTATAAGCGTATAACCGTAGATTTCACCACGAAGCGCGGTCATCAGTTCACGTACTCTGCGGCTGTGGACATGTTGGAGTCGCCGCCCGAGGGGCATATCCTTGTTTTGCGCCAGGCCGACCCCGCGCACTTCGAAGATGTTTTGAAAAATCACCCCGGTGAGTTTGTAAAGCTTGTTCTTAAGAGTTACGGCGATATGCCGATTTTAAAACTTGAGGATATCTGTCTGCAGAACAATTTCGTGAAGAGCGCCAACTGGAAGGCGTTTTGGGATGCTGCACGCACAGAGCTTCGCAAGGATGCGCTTGTTGAAATCCCGGCAAAGCGCACAGATCCGATCAGGCTTAAGGCTTCAGCCGAAGATTACGGCGATGGCTGGCTTACGGCTTTTTCGCACGAGACGGATCCAAAACTCATTCTCTCTTCAGTCCGCGAATACGTACAGCAGGGCCGATTCAAGACGGCCGACGAAGAGACGAAGGCGAAATTCAAGGAGCGCTTGTCTTTCGCGGTTACAGCAGCGCGCAAGGTTGACGACGCTCTTTACGCGCGCCTTGCCTGTGAAGTCGTTTCGCTCGGCTTCTCGACTCCGTCTGCTCAAGAGATGCGCGATTATCTTTGGGAGAGAAAACGTTTTGTCGCCGCCGCTGCGCAGCTGCCTTCAAGAGAAATCGGAGCATTCTTGCGCTTTATGGCGCATGATGCTCAGGCCAAGGCTAAACTGTACGCCGCTTTGGGCGATTTCTGTTTCTCTGCGGTTTCTGAAATCGCCGAAAACTTCGGTTCCGAGAATGAATGTCGCGAGGCGTTTGCCTCTTTCATGAAACAGCCGAAAGCCCCCGCGACTCTCACGACGCTTATTGTAGGGAAGTACGAGTTTTTCGAGCAGTGGGAGCAGTTGCCCTCTCTTATTACGATTCTAACCCACGCCATAGCCCTTGGAGAAGGGCGTCAGAGCGGCGAAACGCTCAAGATGCAGAATATCGTGCGTCGTCTTTTCGCCAACACCGATTGGCTGAAGAAAGTTTTTGAAAGACTTAACGAAGGTGACCGTGCGCTCTTTTTCGAGCGTTTTCAGGCTTCCATCGCCTGGGAGGCGTCGACGCATCACGCCATTGTCGTTAGAATGATGAAGATCGATCCCGCTTTGGAATCGCGCTTTGTCAAGGTCGAGAAGAAAAAAGAGTATGCCCGCATAACCTCGCCGCGCAGCTTTGCCCTCAAGAAGAAGGAATACCTAAAGCTCATAAACGAGGATATGCCCGCCAACGTCAAGCGTATCGAGTTCGCCAAGAGCTATGGCGATCTTTCCGAAAACGCCGAGTATCAGTATGCTAAAGATGAGCAGCGCGCTCTTATGCAGAAGCAATCTCTCATGCAGGCTGATCTTGAGGCCGTAAAGCCCGGTGAATTTGCCGACGCCACTCTTGATGAAGTGATGCCCGGAGTTACCGTTGTTGTCGAAACGAAAGACGGCGAGAAAGTATGGTCTATTCTTGGCGAGTGGGATAATGATCTTGAAATGGGTATTATCTCTTCGAAGACGCGCGTAGCGATGAATCTCATGGGCAAGAAGGTCGGGGATTCGTTTGAACTGCCTGATGTCGACGGCGGGGTGAGCTTTGCTTCGGTAAAGGAGATCAAGGCTCTTTCCGATGACATTATTCAGTGGATGAAAGTTCCGGAAGGCTTGGCGATTTGATGTGACATCAATCTTAAGCCCGATACAATGACGAGCAATAATACAGAGGAGGGTTGAGACATGAAGAAAAACGTATCATCCGTTAAGACGGCTAAAAAAGCGAGCGTTTCGAAAAAACTTCCGGCGAAAAAGCCTGCGGTAGCGAAAAAGCCTGCGGCGGCGAAAAAGACCGTAGTTAAAAAGCCGACCGCCAAAGTCAAGGCAGATCAGCCGAAAGTTCAGTCCGAAGAAAAGAAGGTCGTTTCAGTTCAGCCTTTGAAGGTCGCTGCCGAGAAGAATGTCCGTCGCGCCGCAGTCATTTCAAAGACTCAGCAGGCGGAGGCTCCGCAGGTCGATACGGCCAAGGCGATAGCGTTCGCGATGTCCATCGCCGAGGAGATGAAGAGAAATGCGGCGAAGAAAGATAATGACATTCGTCAGAATGAAATCAAGCTTTCGCGCAGGCCTACGTCACGCACCCAGAAGGGCACGACGGAGAAATTCCCGGCTGCGGATCTCAAAGAGTTTAAAAAGCGCCTTTTGGCCGCGCGCGACAAGGCCGTGAAGGGCGTTGATGCGATGAAGGCTACAGGTTTCAACGAGTCTGAGGATCACGAGGCCGACGGCGGCGACGGCACAAATCAGACTCTGCGTCTTCAGGCTTTGGGTCAGATGGGGAATATGAATCGCATGATTCAGCAGATTGAAGAAGCTCTTCATCGTATTGATGACGGCTCTTATGGCGTATGCACCGCCTGCGGTCAGCTCATCAGAAAGCCTCGTCTTATGAATCAGCCTTTTGTTCTCACCTGTATGGAGTGTCAGAGCGAGATGGAGCGCGGGCAGAAGTGAAACTCTTTTTGATTTCATTCGCCCTCGTTTCAAACCTTGTTCTTATAGACGCCGTTACAAAAGAACTTGCCATCGGTTATTTAAGTTTAAGAGGGGCAGGGCCTGTTACTGTCATAGCAGGCCTTTTTAATCTGGCGTATGTGGAAAACCGAGGGTGCGCCTGGGGTATGTTTCAGGGGCAGGTTTGGCCGCTGGCGATATTTGGTGTGTTGGCTCTAGCGTTTCTTATCTGGAAGCGTAAAAGCGTTTTCGGTGTCGGCAAGATAAATTTCATTGCAGAGATACTTCTCTACTCGGGAATTATCGGCAATCTCATAGATCGTGTTGTGCGCGGTTATGTTGTGGATATGCTTGATTTCCATTGGGGAGCGCATCATTTTCCGTGTTTTAATCTGGCTGATTCATTCATTACCGTGGCGGCGGTATTGCTGATATTTACGCAATCGAAATCCAAGGCGGAAAAATAAACGGAATAAAAGAACCGACGCGTTAAAGCGTCGGTTCTTTTATTTGGATTATCAAATCGTTTTATTTGATAACACGTACGCGGATCACCGATTCGCTGTTAGCGAGCTGAGTTATGACTTCTTCGGGGATCTTGGCGTCGACATCGATAAGCGTATATGCGAAATCGCCGCGGCTCTTGTTGGCTATGGCATCAATGTTGACTTTGGCATTGCCGAGGATTGATGTGAAGGTGCCGATCATGTTCGCCTCGTTCTTGTGGCATATAGCAATTCTTCCAGCCTTGTTCGCCACTCCAAGCGAGCAGGCGGGGTAGTTGACAGAATTGGTGATGTTGCCGTTCTCGAGGAAGTCGCGGATTTCCTTTACAGCCATAACAGCGCAGTTGTCTTCCGCTTCTGCTGTTGACGCGCCGAGGTGCGGAATAACGATGCAGCCTTTCTTTCCAGCTGTAGTCGAATTTGGGAAGTCTGTGACATATTTGCGGACCTTGCCGGATTCAAGCGCTTCAAGCATGTCCTTTTCATTGACGAGAGCATCGCGAGCGGCGTTGATGATGATGACACCGGTTTTCATCATGGCGATAGACTCGGCGTTGATCATGCCTTTTGTGGAGTCGAGCGCAGGCACGTGGATAGTGATGAAATCGCATGCGCGGTAGATCGCTTCGACATTCTTGCAGTGTTTTACGGCATGGTCAAGATTCCAGGCCGCGTCAATGGAAAGGTATGGGTCGTAGCCGTAAACTTCCATGCCGAGTTCAACGGCGGCGTTGGCGACTTTCTGGCCGATTGCACCAAGACCGATTACGCCAAGACGCTTGCCGAGGATTTCAGTTCCTGCGAAAGCCTTTTTTGCTTTTTCGGCCGTCTTGTTGATGGCGGGGTCGTTGACGTTTTCTTTTACCCACTCGATGCCGCCGACGATATCACGGCTGGCCAAAAGCATTCCGGCGATTACGAGTTCTTTAACGCCGTTTGCGTTGGCGCCGGGAGTGTTGAATACGACAATTCCTTTTTTCGCGTATTCAGCATGAGGGATGTTGTTTACGCCCGCGCCTGCACGAGCAACCGCAAGAAGATTCTCGGAAACGGCGAGATCATCCATCTTGGCGCTGCGCACGAAAACGGCATCAGCTTCGGCGAAGTTTTCCGTGCGGGTGTATTTGTCATCAAGGTTGCCGAGCCCCACTTCGGCGATAGGATTGAGGCAGTTGTATTTGTAGTTCATAGTTTTTTCCGTAGAGGTTATCGTGGAATATTGCCGTCACGCATGAAGGCGTATGTATTATATCATAATTTCGTTACGGTCGCTCTGTTCCCAACCCGAACCGGGGTGTCTAGGTTTGTGCTTGACGGCAATCTTTCGTTTATGATATCTTACACGGCAACTGAAAGAAAGGTTGCTGTCCGTTCTATTGGATAGCAGTGTCGATAAATCTTACAATGCTTCAGAATTTCAACAATGCCGTCAACAGCAAGTTATATTAGATGAGAGGCTTGGATGACATAGATGTCTTGAAGCTCGGAAATATTATCGGCTCATATCGTGTCGTCCGTCTTCTTGGCGCAGGCGGAATGGGAGCTGTTTACGAAGTCACCCCTCTTTCCGGCGGCAAATCATCGGCGCTTAAAATTTTTACGTCAATCGGTGGGCATGCGGATTTTCTGCGAAAGCGCTTTATCGCCGAAGGTAAGATTCTTAAGCGGCTTAATCATCCCAATCTTGTGAAAGTGCATGACCTTGCGCTCGATGACTCAACCGGTGCGCCATATTTTACGATGGATGTCGTTTTGGGCTCGGACGGTAAGCCTTGTACATTGGAAGATTTACGTCGGCGGGGCGCTCTTGACGAACAGGCGGTGGCTGCGCTCTATTCTGATTTGCGTTCGGCGCTCACATATCTTCACGCAGAAGGTGTCGTGCATCGCGACATCAAGCTTGAGAACGTGCTTGTTAATGCGCAGGGGCGTGCTGTAGTTTCTGATTTTGGAGTTTCCCGGATCGTCAAGCCGGATCTCAGACGGTATCTTGCGGTAACGACGACTTTCGCCGAGGATCGCGCGCCGATCATGGGGAGCGCCGGTTATCTTTCGCCGGAGCTTAAGGCCGGCGCGGCTGCTACACCGGCGGATGATGCCTGGGCATTGGGAATTCTTATATTTCGGCTTTTGACTGGAGTGTGGTACGAGGAGCGCTCTGCCGCGATGGATCTTCTCGCAGGATTCGATAGAAAATGGACGAAGCTTTTAAATGTGCTTTTGAATGCCGAGCCGAAGAAGCGCTTGCCGCTTCCCCCGGCACCGGTGCTTGCATCCCCGCGTCGCAGGATTTTGAACAGAGTCCTT
>JAEIGA010001948.1_pt1 | contig 32891 bp, 47 predicted proteins | sample 9270691 | NCBI WGS metagenome assembly JAEIGA01 (sample SAMN17057246, study PRJNA624740) | gut metagenome | biome: biome; isolation source: fecal sample | host: Bos grunniens | place: China: Xizang | collected 2019 | reverse complement strand
CTTTCAAATACAAAAATAATGCTTTTTCGTGGTTTTTTTGGAAAAACCACTTATTCTCCCCTCATAAGAGCAGAAAAGGGCAGTTTTTACTGCCTTTTTCTGAAAAAAATGAGAGAGGGGAGCAAATAGGGTGCTTGCAGGAGTGAAATGATAAAAATGGAGATAGAAAGCATCAGAATTGAGGACTTAAAGCCTTATGAAAACAATCCCAGACACAATGATGAGGCGGTTGAGGGTGTCAAGGAGTCAATCAAACAATTTGGATTTAAGATTCCGATTGTTATTGATAAAAATAATGTGATTGTTTGCGGTCACACAAGATACAAGGCAAGTGTAGCTCTCGGCTTGCAGGAGATTCCCTGCATCAGAGCAGATGACCTCACAGATGACCAGATCAGGGCATTCAGAATTGCAGATAACAAAGTCTCTGAGGTTGCTGAGTGGGATTTGGACAAATTGCAGATAGAACTTGAGGACATTTCACTTGATATGTCCTCTTTTGGCATTGATATTGACTCATTTAGTTCATTTGACATCCAAGATGATGATGATGGCTATTATGGAGATGAAAGAGAGCGGACAAATAAAGCATACAACATGGATTTAATTGATTATGAGAATTTGACCAATGATTTTTGGCAGATGCCCACAATCAAGAATGACAATTTCATCCCAGATGACCTCATGGGTTTTAATTATGCCAGATCAAGCAGGAACAAAAACTGTGGAATCCATTTTTATGTTGACGATTATCAGTTTGAGAGAGTCTGGAACTATCCAGAGAAATATGTTGATGTCCTTTGGGAGTATGACTGCATTTTAAGTCCAGATTTTTCACTTTATCTGGACATGCCAATGCCAATGAAAATATGGAATATATACAGGTCAAGGCAGATTGGTGCATTTTATCAGAGCCGAGGGATTAAAGTGATTCCAACAATCTCATGGGCAGAAAAAGAAACATTTGAGTTTTGTTTTAGGGGCATTCCAAAGGGCAGTATTGTCTCTGTGTCCACAATTGGTGTCAAAGAGAAAAAGACTGCTCTTGAGATATGGCATGAGGGCATGACTGAAATGATAAAGCGCATTGAGCCAAGTGCAATTCTTGTCTATGGTGGCAAATTGGACTTTGACTATAAAGATATAAAGACAATCTATTTTGAGAACAAGGTCACTGAGAATTGGAAAAGTGAGGGTCATTGAATTATGTTTAAAATGGATTTACAATATTTTGGAGGGAGAGGTTCATCAAGTGGAGGTGCTAGTAGTTTACCAATTGCACATCCAACAGGCGGTGCAGGAAACACAGACATCCCTTGGTCATCTGCTCCAAACACACAGAATCCATCAACACTAAGAGAGGCACTTGGAAACAAAGGTAAGCCAATGTCAATGGCAGATGCAGTCAGAGGCGCAAATCCATATTATGATGGTACATACAGAGAATTTTCTGAGAACTGCCAGAGAGCAGTTGTTGCGTATGAGGCAAGGCGCAGAGGTTACAATGTAACTGCTCAACCAACATATGAGGGAGATAAGTTGCCACAAGTGGTTGCAAGCAATGGCAGGTGGCAGGGCGCATTTAAGGGTGCAAAGAGCGAAAATGTGAGCGGTAGGAATACGCAACAAGTCCAGAATAACATTGAGGCTAAGATGAAAGAATATGGAAATGGCGCAAGGGCGGTTGTTGGTGTTCAGTGGAAAAATGGTGGAGGTCATGTTTTCAACATTGAAAGACAAAATGGAAAGACTCACTATGTTGATTCACAGATTGGTGCCAGATATAAGCCATCAGAGGTACTTGGCATGGCAAAGCCAAACAGTGTAAGGCTTGTAAGAACTGACAATCTGAAATTCTCAGATAGAGCAAAGAAATCCATTGAGCAAAGTGGATCAAGAACAAACAGTTAGTTTTTTCTAAGGAGGGCGAATGCTATGATTGCTTATGAAGTAGCCTATGAAAAAGCCAAAGAATTGAAAAAGGAAATTGACAATTGCACTGAATATGAAAATGGTTATGTTTTCGGATTCAGTGGTGATGATGACTATATTGGAGGCGGTCATGCTCCTGTGGTCATTTTGAAAGAGGATGGAAAGGCAATTCCATTCAATGCCTTTATTGCACAAGGCACAGGCGAACAGATAAGAGAGTTTAATATTTAAAATTAAAGCATCCGAGAGGGTGCTTTTTTCATGCCATGAAAATGAGATGAAAAATGAGGTGGGAAAATGGCAAAGATGGATCTAAACAAACAGGCAAATGAAATACTAAGGATTGCAGAGGAAAGCGGTGCACAGTCCAATTTCTTTTTTGTGACCACATTCAAAAGGTATCAAGTTCAACTCAGCATTTTGAATGATCTGGAGAAGTCCTTGAAACAGGAGGGAATGCAAGTCACAAAAGAATATGTCAAAGGGCGCAAAAATGTATATAGCAATCCTGCAATCTCTGACTATAACAGGACAACGGACTCTGCAAATAAAACAGTCGCAACATTGATGAGAATACTCAAGAATTATGGAGTTGATGAGTCATCAAATGAGGAAACGGATCCTTTGATGGCAATTATCAATGGTGGCGGTGAGGATTGAATAAAGCATATGAATTTTGCAAGAGTTCCGTAAGAAAAAAGACAACTCCCAAATATGTCCGATTGCAGATGAAGATTTTTATAAAAGTCTGTGATGGCAAAGATAAAAAATATATTATCAGCGAGAAAAAGGTCAAACAGGTTGAAAATATCCTCAAAATATTAAATATGCCCAAAGGACTAAGGGCAGGAGAGTCATTGTATAACTGCACAACAGGTTATCAATGGCTTTTTTATATTGCAATACTCTGCACAGTGTATAGAGACAATGAGGAGAAAAGGCGATATGAGACAGGAGTCCTTGAAATTTGCCGAAAGAATTTCAAAACATACACCATTGCAACCATATTCATCATTTTGTTTTTAACTGAGCCTAAGTTCTCCAAGTTTTACAGTGTAGCTCCAGATGGTAGCTTGTCGAGGGAAATTAGGGAGGCAATCTCAGAGACAATCAGATCATCACCACTTGTGTATGAGTACAAAGACCAAAAGAGATTCAAGATTTTAAGAGATTATATACAATTCATTCCAACACAGACACAGTACATTCCACTTTCCTACTCAACATCAAGGATGGATGGAAAGCTCCCAAATGCATTTATAGCAGATGAGGTTGGAGCACTGCCTATCTCATATCCCATTGAGGCAATGAGATCAGGACAGTTAAATATATTGAACAAATTAGGATTCATAATCTCAACTAAATATCCGACAATTGACAATCCCTTTGAAAATGAGATTGCCTATGCCAAGAAAGTCCTTGATGGACTTGAAAAGGATGAGGCAATCTTTTCACTACTCTATGAGCCAGATGAAACAAAGGGATGGGAGACCAATGATGTGATTATGAAACAGGCAAATCCCGTTGCTCTTGAGATTCCAGAGATTTGGCAAGACCTTATTAAGAAAAGAGCCAAGGCAATTGCAGTTGAGTCTGCAAGAGAGAATTTTGTCACTAAGCACTGCAACATCATTTATCAAGGTGTTGGCACTGAGACATACATTGATGTCAAGGATGTGCAGGAGTGCAAAGTTGCCAATATTGATTGGAGAGGCAGAGTTGTCTATATAGGACTCGACTTGTCAGAGACAAATGACAACACATCAGTTGCAATGGTCAGTGTGGATGATGACAACAACATCCTTGCAGAAGTAATTGCCTTTATTCCAGAGGGCAGAATTGAGGAAAAACAAGCATTTGAAAAGGTCAATTATAGAGAGTTTGTCAAGACCATGAAATGCATTGCATGTGGTGACAGGGTCATTGATTATTCAGTTGTTGAGGATTTCATACTTGGATTAGAGGAGAAATATGGAGTCCAGATTCAAGCAATTGGATATGACAGATGGAATGCTCTTTCTACTGCTCAGAAACTTGAAAAGGCAGGATATAACATGATCGAGGTGAGGCAACATTCATCAGTCCTGCATCCTCCAACAAAACTACTCAAGGAAAAGATCTTGAGTCATGAGTTTAAGTATACAAACAACAGATTATTAGAGATAAATTTCCAAAACGCAAGATGTGTTTACGATACAAACAAAAATCAATATGTGAACAAAAAGAAATCCAAAGGCAAGGTTGACATGGTTGTTGGTCTAATCAATGCAACTTATCTCTTGCAACAGGATGTGTTCCTCAATCAGATGGATTTCACAATTCAAACATTCTAGGAAAGGAGAGAATCAATGGGATGGTTTGATTTTTTATGGAATAGAGATTCCACTCCGCAAGATCCTGTGCCAGAACAACCTCAGCCTCCAATTGTTGATGATGTGCTCCTGCAAGCATTACTCAATGGAGAGACCATCACAAGAGAAAAGGTCTTGACACTGCCATCAGTCAATGGAGCGGTTGATTTTATCTCCAACTGTGTAGCCTGCATGCCTGTCAAGCTCTATAAGGTCAAGCAGGGCAGGGTTGAGGAGCTTGAGGATGAAAGAGTCAAGATGCTCAATGGTGACACAGGAGACACTCTGGATGCTTTTCAGATGAAAAAGGCAATGGTCTCTGATTTTCTTTTGGGCAAGGGCGGTTATTGTTACATCAGAAAAAGCAGAAATGATGTGACAGGACTTTTCTATGTTGAGGATAGATATATCACCATCATGAAAGTTTATGAGCCTATTTTCAAACAATATCAGATTTTTGTTGGTGGCTTTGAAAAAGGCAATGAGAAACAGTATGGCACATTTGAGCCTTATGAGTTTATCAAGCTACTTAGAAACACCAAAGATGGTGCAAGCGGTGTTGGACTTACAGTGGAGGTCTCAAAGGCTCTTGAGACTGCTTATCAAACACTACTTTATCAGCTCAATATGGTCTCCACAGGAGGAAATAAAAAAGGATTCCTAAAATCACAGAGAAAACTTGGACAGGATGAAATAAATGTTCTCAAACAGGCATGGAAAAACCTCTATGCCAACAACAATGAGAATGTTGTGGTGCTCAATAATGGTCTTGAGTTCCAAGAGGCAAGCAGTTCCGCAACAGAGACTCAGCTAAACGAGTCAAAAAAGACCTTGCAGGATGAGATCAATTCACTTTTCCATCTCTATCCAGATGATTTTGAGAGGACATTCAAAGAGGCGATATATCCAATTGTAAAAGCCTTTGAGACTGCTCTCAATCGTGACCTGCTCCTTGAGAAAGAAAAGAAAAATCATTTCTTTGAGTTTGATGTCAAGGAGATTGTGAGAGTCTCCATCAAAGAGCGGTATGAGGCATATAAAACTGCCAAGGAAACAGGATTCATGACACTCAATGAAATCCGCAGGAGAGAAAACATGGAATACATTGAGGGTCTTGATGTTGTCAATGTTGGTCTTGGAGCGGTTCTCTATGACGTAAACAAACATGTTTACTATACACCAAACACTGACACAATCGGTGACATTGGTGATGGAGGCTCAGAGGAGACTCCAGAGGAGAAAGAGGAGGAGCTTAAAAAGACACAGGACATGCTCATTGGTCATGAACTAGCAAAAGAGTTTGATGAGAGCGGAAATTCAAGTGATGCATGAGGAGGTAGCAAATGCAAATCAAAATCAGAAATGACAGTGTTGAGATAGAGGGATATGTCAATGCAGTTGAAAGAAAATCAAGACCTCTGATGTCAAGGATGGGCAAATTCATTGAGAGAATTTGCAAAGGTGCTTTTAAGAAGTCGATTGAGAGGAATAATGATGTGCGACTCCTTTTAAATCATGATCCAAATAAAGACCTTGGAGGCACAAAAGACGGAAATCTTGAACTATCAGAGGACAACATTGGTCTCCATGCGAGGGCAACCATCAGTGACAAGGATGTTGTCCAGAAAGCCAGAAATGGTGATCTAGTCGGTTGGTCTTTTGGCTTTTTAGACAGAGATGTTGAGCAGAAAAGAGATGAGGATGGACTCCCTCTAAGAGATGTAAAAGATTTAGATCTCAAAGAGGTCTCACTCCTAGATAAAAGCAAGACTCCTGCCTATGATGGCACACTTGTTGCAGTTCGGTCTGAGGAGGAATCAATTTTTTATGGTGAGACCTTTGCAGATGACATCCAGATCAGAGAGGAGACATCTGAGGAGACCAATGAAGTGCCTAAACAACAGGAAACTGTTGAGCAAAATAACATCAATTATGATGAGTACGAAAATCTCATCAAGGACATGAAAAAATAAGGAGGAAAAAGACATGTCAAAGTTTTTAGAGGAAAAAAAGAATGACCTTATCACAAGAGCTGAGGAGGTTCTCAACAAGGCAAAGGAAGAAAAGAGAGAACTTACAGATGCAGAGGCACAGGAGCTTGCAGAGATCAAGGATGATGTCCGCAGAATTAAGGAAACTCTTAAACTTGATGATGATTTCAGAGAGGTGATGGATGCTGAGAAAAAGCCTGATCCAGAGCCAAAGGAGGAGACAAACGTGATCGTTGATGAAAAGGATAGAGACTGTAAGAGTGTAGAAAAGAGAGCCATTGAGGAGCAGGAAAGACAGGCATTTGAGGCATTCATCCGTAACAAAGTGTTGAACACAAGAGATGGAGATCCTGTCAATCTCACAATTGAGGACAATGGTGCAGTTGTTCCTCAGACAATTGCTGACAAGATCATCAGAAAGGTTTATGACATCTGCCCTATCCTTGAGAAGTCAAGCAAGTACAACATCAAGGGAACACTCACAATTCCCTACTATGATGAGTCTGAGACTGCAATCAATGTTGGCTATCAGGATGAGTTTGTTCAGATCACATCAAGTGTTGGACAGTTCACAAGCAATGTAACTCTCACAGGTTATCTTGCAGGAGCACTTGCAAAGGTTTCACGCTCTCTCATCCACAATTCAAAGTTCAACATTGTTGACCATGTGATTGATATTATGGCAGAGCACATTGCAAGATTCATTGAGCATGAACTTTTGATTGGAACACCTGGCAATCCAGAGGCAGTGCCTCCTGTTCCTGCAAAGGTTCTTGGACTTTCAACGCTTACAAACTCAGTAACAACTGAGTCTGCATCTGCAATCACTGCTGATGATGTCATCAAGTTACATGATTCTGTCAAGGACAGATTCCAGAGAGATGCATTTTTCATCATGTCAACTCAGACAAGGACTGCTCTCAGACTCTTAAAGGATTCAATGGGCAGATATATGTTGCAGGATGACATCTCACTGCCTTTTGGCACATCCCTCCTTGGAAAGCCTGTCTATGTATCTGACAATATGCCAGAGATCGGTGCAGGAAACACTGTCATCTATTATGGTGACTACAAGGGTCTTGCAACAAAGTTTGCTGAGAACATCAATATACAGGTTCTCAGAGAGAGATATGCTGATGAACATGCAGATGGTGTCATTGGATGGTTTGAGTTTGATTCAAAGGTTGAGAATGAGCAGATGATGGCAAAGCTCGTGATGGCACAGTCCTAAGAATGAGGTGATAGCATGAAATATAGAGCATTAGTCTCTTTCACAGGTCTAGTCTCTATGGCAAAGGGAGAGGTCAGAGAAATATCTGACCTTTCTCTTGCTAAAGATTTACTCAAAGCAAAGTATGTTGAGGAAGTCAAGGCAGATGAAAAGGGAACTGATGAGCCAAAAGAGGAGACAGTTTCAAAGCCAAAAAAGACTAGGTCTCCAAAGAAAAAGGAGAGTAAAAAATGAACATCAAAGCATTGATCCCTTTCACAATTCGTGACAGTGAGACAGGAAATCTCACATCTATTGCATGTGGTGCGGTTGTGACTGTTACAGAGGAGTTAGGAAATCAGTTGATAGCAGATGGATTGGCGATTGAATATTCTGAGGTTGTGCCTTATGGAACAAAGTCAATCACTGCTAATGGCACATATGATGTCAGTGCATTTGCAACCGCAACAGTCAATGTTGGCACTCTGACAGTGACTTATGATGCTAATGGTGGCACAGGTTCAGTTGATGCTCAGACAGTGATTGCAGGAAATTCAATCAATCTCTCTGATGGAACAGGACTCACTGCTCCAACAGACAAGGAGTTTGCAGGATGGGCAACAACGGACAGTGCAACAGAGGCAGATGTGACAAGTCCATACACACCAACAGAGAATGTCACTCTCTATGCAGTGTGGACTGATGTAGTCTGATCCATGATGTTGTTTAGGCAACTCCTCACAAAAGGAGGGCAACAAAATGAATGAAATATCAGCGGTTAGTCAAATCACTGCTCAAGATCTTGCAGACTACTTGAGAATCTGTGAAGTGACAGAAGATGACACAAACACTCTCAATACGCTTTTAACAGTTGCTAAGGAGTATATTGTTAAATACACAGGGCAGACACTTGAAAATCTCGACAATCTCAAGGACATCATCATTGTTGTCTTTATATTGTGCCAAGACATGTGGGATAACAGGGCACTTTATGTTGACTCATCCAATGTCAACAAGGTTGTTGAGTCTATCCTTGGTCTGCATTCGGTGAACTTATTATGATAAATGCAGGAAAGTATAACAAAAGAATCAGCATATATCAGACAACAGTTGTCAAGGACTCCGCAGGATTCCAGAGCAAGCAAAGGACACTTGTCTTGCAACCATATGCCAATGTTAAGACAACAAGAGGCATGACTCTCATTAAGAACAACACGGATTTTGAGAAAGCATATACCAATTTCACAATCAGATTTCCTGTCACTGAGATAAATAGAGACATGGAGATTGATTTTCGTGGTAAGACATACACCATTGAATATCTAAACAATGTGGATGAGGCATGTGTTGAACTTGAAATCCAAGCCAAGGAGGTCACTCACTGATGGCTAAGTTTGAGATGGAGTTGCCCACAGAGATCATGAAAGACTTTCAAAAAATCTATAACGATTCAGAGAAAATCTTTGGAGAGATGACCAAAGCAGGAGCAAAGGTTGTGGAGAGCAACATAAGAGCCAATGTTCCTCAGAGCATTCAAAATTCCAAGATGATGGATTGCTTGAAAATCACAAAGGTCTATAAAACACCAACAGATGATGGAATCAACACAAAGGTTGGATTCTATGGATATTTTCAGAATGAGGATGGAAAGACAGTTCCTGCTCCATTAGTGGCAAATGTCTTTGAGTATGGGAGGAGCAATTCTCCATTTCCTAAACAACCATTCATGAGAAAGTCTTTCAAAAAAGGTCAGATTGAACAGGCTATGCTCAAGGCGCAGAAACAGGCAAGTGGAGGATTGTTGGATGAATGAATTGATAGAATCTATCTTTTCTAATTTCATAGTGGATGGAGTCACTATTCCTGTCTCATATATGTTTTATGAGGGTCATGGTGAGCCTTATGTTGTTTACATGCAACAGGATGCAGATGGATCACTGACAGGAGATGATGAACTACTTGGATATGTTGATTATTATGATTTTGATGTCTATGCAAAAGGCAACTATTTAAGCATTATTGAGAGTTTAAAGGCAATTCTTAAAGCTAATGATTTTGTTTGGCAACCAAGTCGGTCAAGCCAAGATTTTTATGAGACTGACACAGGCTACTATCACAAAACATTGAATTTTGCGATTTTTAAGGAGGAAAATTAAAATGGCAAAAATCGGATTGAAAAATTTTCTCTTTGGTATTTTGACCGAGGAAACAGACGGATCTGCAACATATGGCACTGCACAGAAACCTGCAAAAGCGATTTCTTGCACTGTTGACATCTCCAATAATGAGGCAACTCTTTATGCAGATGATGCACTTGCAGAGTCAGACACATCATTCCAGAGTGGCACTGTGACTCTTGGTATTGATGATGAGGATGACCAGACTCTTGCAACTCTCCTTGGACATCAGATTGATGAGAATGGAGAGATGGTGAGAAATTCAACTGACACTGCTCCTTATGTTGGACTTGGCAGAATCATCACCAAGATGGTCAGAGGAGTTTATAAATATAAGGTTGAATTTCTGAACAAAGTAAAATTTGCAGAGCCATCACAGGAGAACAACACCAAGGGTGAGACTCTTGAATTTGGCACATCTGAGATTGAGGGGCAGGTTTCAGCTCTTGCCAATGGTGATTGGTCTAAGTCACAGACCTTTGACTCAATGGCTGAGGCGCAGGAATATCTCAATGGACTTTTTGCAACATCTCCAAGTCCTGTTACGACAAGTTATACAGTGACTTATGATGCTAATGGTGGCACAGGCACAGTTGCTCCTGTCACAGTTGATGCAGGAGAGTCCATCACACTCTCTGATGGATCAGGACTCACTGCTCCAACAGGCATGGAGTTTGCAGGATGGGCAACAGAGGCAACTGCAACAGAGGCAGATGTTGCAAGTCCATACACACCAACAGGGGATGTGACACTCTATGCAGTGTGGGTTGAGTAGCCTTGATTGAAAATAAATAGAGGATAAAAGGAGCGGATGTAGTTTTCTGCTCCTTTTTTAGTATTGGAGGAGAATGAAATGAAAGATTTTAATGGTGAAATCCAATATAAAGGCAACACATATAGGCTTGTGTTCAATCTAAATGTCATGGAGACAATCCAAGAGAAATATGGATCCCTTGATGCTTGGGGTGCTCTCACAGATGGCACTGAATATGCCAAAAAAGAATATGAGAGAAAACATGGATCCATAGAGGGATGGGATGACCTAAAACCAAAGGAAAAAGCTGAGTATCAAGGTGAGCCAGATGCCAAGGCAGTCATCTTTGGTTTTACTGAGATGATAAATGAGGGCATTGACATTGACAATGAGGAAAATGGCACAGAAATAAAACCTCTCACACTCAAGCAGGTGGGGAGACTTATCACAGACATTGGTCTTGCCAATGCAACAAAGACACTCAATGAGACTGTCATTGCAAGTTCAAAAAGTGAAGAAAAAAACGAGTGATCCAAGATGAGTATGATCCTGTCATTGACTTTTCTTGGTTTTATTTTATCGGAAAGACAAAGCTAAATTTGTCTTTCAAAGAGACAGGGAGACTGACACTTACCATGTTTAACAAATTATATGGTCATTACAAAGATGTATGGGATATGGAAATGAGGCTCACACAGGCAAATGTGACCTATAAAGAGGCATTTATCAGATCCCAGAAAGATGAGGAATGGTTATAGGAGGTTATAGATGGCAGGATTCGGTGGAGCGGTCAAACTCACAGGAGAATCTGAATATAGAAAAGCATTAAATCAAATCACACAGAGCCTAAAAGTGACCTCTGCTGAGATGAAAGCCACATCAAGTGCATTTGCAAGCGGTGACAAGTCTCAAAAAGAACTTGCCACATCAGCAAAGGAACTTAAAGCCTCTCTGGAACAACAAAAGTCTGCTCTTTCAACTTTAAAGGGTCAGCTTGCCCAAATGACCGCAGAATATCAGAAAACAGGGCAGAAACATCAGCAATTAGTCTCTGAATATGACAAAGAAAAACAGAAACTTGATGAAATAGGCAGGACTCTTGGCACATCATCCACAGAGTATAAGAATCAGCAAAAAGTGGTCAATGATTTAGCTCAAGACGTTACAAAGAGCGAAAAGGCATATGATGCGCAGGGCAAAGCAGTCAATCAGATGAGGATTCAGACTGCCAATGCAGAGACAACATGCAATCAGACCGCAGAGGCAATTGAGAACATGGGCAAAAAGGCAGAAGATTCCACAAATGGATTCACTGTCATGAAAGGTGTATTAGCTAATCTTGCAACACAGGCAATCAACAGTGCAATTGATGGCTTGAAAAGGCTTGGAGGTGCATTTGTTGACACAGGAAAACAGGCTCTTGCCTCATATGGTGAGTATGAGCAGTTAGAGGGCGGTGTCAAAAAGATATTTGGTGATGACATGGCACAGGCAGTCATGGACAATGCAAACAAGGCATTCAAGACCGCAGGAATGAGTGCAAATGAGTATATGGAGACTGTCACAGGCTTTTCCTCATCACTTATTCAGTCCTTAGATGGTGATACATCAAAGGCAACAGAGATTGCAGATAGAGCCATCAGAGATATGTCTGACAATGCCAATACATTTGGCACAAGCATGGAGTCAATTCAAAATGCCTATCAAGGTTTTGCAAAGGGCAATTATACCATGCTTGACAATTTGAAACTTGGCTATGGTGGTACAAAAGAGGAGATGGCAAGACTCATTGAGGATGCCTCCAAGATGACTGATGTCCAGAATGAACTTGGTGTAGCAGTTGATGCAAGTGATATGTCATTTGCAAATATAGCAAATGCAATCTCAGTTGTTCAGAAAAACATGGGAATCATGGGAACAACCGCAAAAGAGGCAAGCGGTACAATTGAGGGTTCAACAGGCTCAATGAAAGGTGCATGGCAGAATATGCTCACAGGCATGGCAGATGAGAATGCCAATTTTGAGACTCTTGCATCCAATTTCATTGGCACTTTAGTTTCTCCAGATGGCAAGGGCGGTGTCATTGGAACTATTGTTCCAAGAATAGCAACTGTTATCACAGGAATGTCACAGGCGATCCAGACAATGCTCCCTCAACTGATGCAAGCGGTTGTGCCTATCATTCAACAGAATCTCCCTATTATCGTGGAGGCGGTGAGCGGTGCGATCACAACGATTCTGTCAGTTCTGCCAGATGTTGTGAATGTCATAAGTGACTTGATTCCGCAGATTGTGTCTGCATTAGTAGGAATGTTGCCTCAGATTATTGAGGCAGGAATCCAGATAATTGTTGGACTCATTCAAGGAATCACAAATGCAATTCCTCAGCTCATGGGGATGTTGCCACAGGTTATCACTGACATTGTAACTGCACTCACAGACAATCTGCCTTTCATCATTAAGGCAGGAATTGAGCTTTTGATGGCACTCACTAATGGCATTATTGGAGCAATTCCGCAACTTGTGGCGCAGTTGCCGACAATAATCAATAGCATAGTGGGTTCTTTGCTTTCAAGCATTCCAACAATCGTAAATGCAGGAATCCAACTGCTCACATCACTTGTGCAGAATCTCCCTGCAATTATCAATGGAATAGTTATGGCACTGCCAACAATCATCACAGGTCTCATCAATGGACTCATGCAGAATCTCCCTGCAATCATAAATGCAGGAGTGCAGTTATTGGTTGCTCTTGTGACAAATATGCCTGCAATAATTGCAGGACTTGTTGGAGCGATTCCTCAGATCATAGGAGCTATAATCACAGGCATTATTGAGGCAGTTCCTCAGATGGCACAGACAGGACTGCAACTTGTCCAAGGCTTATGGCAGGGCATCTCAGATGCAGGAGCATGGATTCTTGAAAAGATAAGAGGATTTGGACAGGGCATTCTTGATGGAATCAAAGGATTTTTTGGCATATCGAGTCCGTCAACAGTCATGAAAGACCAAGTGGGAGCTTTCCTTGCTCAAGGTGTAGGGGATGGATTCTCAGATGAGATGAACAGTGTCAACAAGCAGATGCAAAAAGAGGGTGATGCAACTGTCAAGACTCTTGCAAAGGGCATGGATGGAGGAGGCTCATCTCTCACATCAACTGCAAGTGCACTATCACAGGATATTGTTAGGACATTTAATGCCAATAGTGGACAATTTCAAGCTATTGGTCAGAACATCTCACAGATGATCTCAAATGGACTCAATCAGAGCAGGGCGAGTGTTCAAACAATCGTGACTCAGATGATCCAGAACATCCTCACATCATTCCAGAATGCACAGATGCAGTTCACTACGATTGGCAAAAATGTCATAACATACATCAGTAATGGAATGAACAATGCTAAAGGCTCAATCATCAACACAACTCAGAACATCATCAGTGAGATTTCAAATCTTTTGAAAAACAATCTGAGCAATTTCAGACAGATTGGTGTTCAGCTTGCTAATCAGCTAAATGTTGGATTTGGAAGTGGCAGAGGAAATCTTGTAAGCACTGCACAGAGCATGGCATCTGCAATGACATCAGTAGTTAGTGGCTATTATGGTTCATTTAAGTCCATAGGACAAGACCTTGCAGATGGATTAAAAAGCGGATTCCTCTCTCAAGAGAGCAGTGTCAAGAGTGCAGTCAATAAGATGATGGAAAGAATCGTTAAGTCTGCAAGAGAAAAAATGGACATCAGCTCTCCATCAAAGGTCTGGGCAGAGATTGGAAACTATATGGCTCAAGGTCTTGATGTTGGATTTGTTGGTGAAATGAAAAAGGTCACAAATGACATCAACAATTCACTGCCAACAGGCATAAATGGTGTTGGTTATACAAATCAGTCCAATAATTTTGACTCAATGGTTTCTGCATTTAAAGAGGCTCTTTATGAGGTCAAGATTGAGATGGATGATGAGACAATGGGCAAGTTTGTTGATAAGACTGTCACAAGACTTGTTTACTCATAAGGAGGTGGAGGCATGAGCTATGTCATCCTAAATGGTGTCAAGAGTACAACAATCAAAGGACTCTTGATTCAGTCCTTGCCTCCAATCTCCAAGCCTTTAATAAGGACAAGTGTTGAGGAGATTGATGGCAGGGATGGAGATATTGTGACTAAACTTGGATATTCCGCTTATGACAAGCAGATGTCCATTGGTCTTTATGGTGATTATGATGTGGATCAGGTCATTCAGTTCTTTGATTCAGAGGGCACAGTCATATTCTCCAATGAGCCAGATAAATTCTATAATTATGAGATTATAAATCAGATAGATTTTGAAAAGCTCATAAGGTTTAAAACTGCAACAGTCACATTTCATGTGCAACCATTTAAGTTCTCCGCAGTTGATGATGCCTTTTCTTTTTCAAATAATGAGATGAATGTGAGCATCTATTCCGCAACTAAGAATGGAGTCACAATAAATGCTGAGAATGGTGTGATTTCACTTGAGGGAACTGCCACAAGTGCAACAGAGTTCTATGTGCCAATAAATGCAATGACCTTGGGTGTAGGAGATTACACTCTGAAAGCCACAACGGATGGAACAGGAGAAAGTTGTTGCTCAATCAGAGTCATTGGAAGTGTTCCCTCTGATGCTGATTCATTTGGTGGCACTTATCTGCCACTTTCAAACAGTGGCTTGGCATCAATGAGTGCAACACTCACTGCATCAAAGACATTCAATTATGTGTGGTTTTATATAACAAGCGGAACTGCAATGAATTTCACATTAAACGTGGAGATGCTAAATGAGGACTTGGACTCCTGTGAGGTGTTTAACAGAGGAAATATAAATTCAAGACCTGCACTCACAATCTATGGATCTGGAACAATCAATCTCTCCATCAATGGAGCGCAACTTTTTGTGATAAATCTTGCAGATGCAGAATTTATCACGCTTGATGGAGAGCAGATGAATGCCTATCAAGGAAATATCTTGATGAATCGCTCTGTTGCAGGAGATTACACCAATTTAGTCCTAAATGTTGGCACAAACACAATCTCATGGGTTGGAAATGTGACTCAGATAGAGATTGAGAATGTATCGAGGTGGATTTGATGAGAACAAATTTTCAAATGGAAAATGAGAACATCACAATGATTAGGGGTGACACTCTTGCATTCAATGTTGAGGTCTTGGATGAGGATGGCAATGCAGTCATAGTTGATTCCGCAGATATGACTTGCAAAAAGCGTGTGACAGGTGAGGAAAATGTGTTCCACAAGGCTCTTGGAGCAGGAATTGTGCAGACTGATGGACTTTTATGTGTCAGAGTTGCTCCAGAGGACACAAAAGAGATTGATGCAGGGCGGTATTTCTATGACCTTTGCATTGGTGTTGACAATGATATGTTTACTATTTTGAAAGGTGTCCTATCAATTGAGCAGGATGTCACTTTCTAAGGAGGAAAATATGAGCAGACAAGATTCAACCAAGATCAGTGATGTCAAAGTCCTATTAAAAATGGGGGCAAATGGTTCTGGGATAGCAAGTATTGAAAAGACAGGCTCAATTTTTAATGTGGACACATACACCATAACTTTTGATGATGGAACTAAGACCACATTCACAGTCACCAATGGAACAAGTATTGCAAGCATTGAGAAAACAGGCACAGAGGGTCGTGTTGACACATACACAATCACCTTGACGGATGGCTCAACAAGCACTTTTGAAGTTACAAATGGAGAGGGGAGCAGTGCATCATCCCTCCCATATGACAACACAATAAGTGAACTGACTGCAACAAATGTGCAGGATGCAATTGATGAGATTGATGGGATTGTTGACATACAAGATGCAGAGATTGCAGATATGAACAACATCCTTGGAGCAAAAAACCTTTGCCCAAACACTGCATCAACTGTTAGTCAATCGGGAATGACATTCACAGTAAATTCTGATGGAAGTATAAATGTCAGTGGAACACCGACACAAACCACAGGGATTTCTCTTGGACGTAATATTTTACCAAAGGGAACATATAAATTAACCACTTTACAAGGTACAGTAGATGAGCTTGGATATAGAACGTTACTTACGGCACGTAAAGCCTCTGATGATTCACTTCTTGGAAGAAGTAATAAAGAAAGTGGGTCATCTAATATATTCACACTTTCTGAAGATACAGAAGTTAAGTTTTCACTTTGGGCTGAAACTAGTGGTGCTATAAATCGTAGAGTATATCCCATGTGCAAACCTGCATCAATCAAGGATGAGACCTATGTGCCTTATGTACCAACTAATAGGGAGCTTAGTTCGCAAATTAGTAATTTAAACAAAGAACTATGGGTTAATCCAAATTCAGGTTCAGCTATGGGAGCAACAACTATTTCTCTTAGCGATAGCATTCAAAATTACAGGATGTTAAGAGTATCATTTAAAATTGAATACACTCAAAACTATTACGTAAATGCTTTAATATCGGTAATTAATGGCACAACGCAGGCTATTAAAGTTACATCATTAAATCCAGATGGTACATTACTATTTTTCCGTGGTGTAGGTATTTCAACAGGGACTTCACTTAACGTTGAAAGTGGACGTTATATTGGTGCTTTAAATAGTCAGCCAGTCGCTTACACTGGAGCACTAGTTCCAGTGCGAGTTTGGGGAATAAAATAAAGTGTGAGTTTGCTATATTGCGAAAAAAAAGTTAAAAAATTAAAAGGAGGATAGAATTATGGCTTTTTTACTAACAGGAGTACAACATAAGGTAGATGGTGACACAATAATGTCCGTTCACAAGTATGAAACAACGGATGCATGGAAAGAGAAGTATCATAGAGAGATGGATTATGCCATATCAAATGCAAATTTCATTGGTCTTGCAATCAAAGTGTTTGATTATGCAACACTTGATGACGTATTCATTGATGTTTGGGTTCGAGGAGAAGCAGAGCCAGAACCAGAACCAGAACCAGATGGAACAGGTGATTGAGACACAAAGGATTCCTTATGAGAAAGGTGGAACAACATGATTAAAGTATTTGGACAGACAGATACATCATTTGTCTCAAATGGTGATGTTGTTTTAAGTCCTCTCAAAGCAAAAGTCCATAAAAAAGACAATAGTGATTATTATTTAGATCTTGAGACAGGCTTGGAATATATTGATTATTTTGTTGAGGGCAACATTGTTATTGCAAACACTCCAACAGGAGATCAGGCATTCAGAATTGGAAATGTCACAAAAACAAAGAGCAAGCTAGTGTCCAAATGCTATCATGTGTTTTATGATTCCAAGAATTATCTCATTGCTGATTCCTATGTAGTTGATAAGAACTGCAATGATGCACTTGACCATCTAAACAGTGCCACAGAGCCTCAGAGCGAGTTTACAACCATCTCTGATGTCGCAACAATAGATTCATATAGATGTGTTAGAAATTCGCTCTATGAGGCAGTGCAGACTGTCATTGAGAGATGGGGAGGGCATCTTGTAAGGGATAATTTCAGCATAGGGATAAGAGCCAACATTGGTGTTGATAACGGCATCATTGTCCAATACAAGAAAAATCTCAAGGACATCACCTGCCAAGAAAATTGGGATAATGTTGTGACAAAGATTTTGCCTGTTGGCAAGGATGGACTGCTCCTCAATGCCATAGATCCAAATGCAGAGATTTATGTGACAAGCTCCATTCAATATGCCTTGCCATATACAAAGACAATCACATTCTCACAGGATGACATCAATCAAGAGGATTATGAGTCAGAACAGGCTTACACACAAGCTCTTGTCAGTGATCTCATGGTACAAGCCATTGAATATCTTGAGCAGAACAGTGTGCCTCAGATAAACTATACTCTCAAGGCAAATCTTGATAAGGTCACAGACATTGGAGACACTGTTGAGGTCATTGATGACAGGCTTGGTGTCAATATGATGACCAATGTCATTGGATTTGTCTATGACTGCATATTTGAGCAGTACACAGAGGTTGAGTTTGGAAATTTCACAAACACGCTCTCTGGACTTGTTGGGAACATCACTGCATCAGTCAATAAGGATGTCTCAGATCAGGTGCAGGGAATTGCATCATCAATTGGTGAACAACTCCAACAATCAACAGAACAGATCATGGGAGTCATGGGAGATTCCTATGTCATTTATGATGGAGACCAGATTCTTGTTGTTGATTCTCTGCCAAAAGACACTGCAACCAATGTCATAAGGATAAATAATGGAGGCATAGGATTCTCACAGACAGGCATCAATGGCACATTTACAAGTGCATGGACTATTGATGGTACGCTCAATATGCAAGCAATCAATGTCATCAATCTTGTTGCTGACATGATAAAAGGTGGTACATTAAAACTTGGATCCCATTCAAATGTGAGTGGGATCCTTGAATTATATGATGATGCAAACAACCTTGTTGGTCTCATGAATAGTGATGGACTCAAGATGTATGGTCTTGATGGCTCTTATGTTGTCATGAATGACACTGAGGGATTTGCAGGATATGACCGCAATAATAACAAGATTTATTGGGTCAATGGTGATGAGTTCCATATGAAAAAAAGTGTAGTCGAGGAGGAAATCACTCTCTGCAATCAGCTCAGATTCATTCCAATCCAGATCACGAGTGGGAATACTGTGGTAAATGAGGGCATTGGTCTTGTATCAAGCGCAACAGGAGGCTCATAATGGCAAGCGGTTCATTTAATCTGACAAGGACAGGCTCAACAAGTTCATATATCACGTTCAAATGTGCTTGGAGCAGTGTGCCAAATCAAGCATTAAACAGGTCAACTGTGACTGTCACTGTGACTGCATCCAAGTCCTCAAGTTCAACATCTGACACATATGGAAATCAGAGCACTCAAGTCACTGTGGGCAGTGCATCACAGTCAAATAGTGGCTCATTTAGGTTGTCACCAAGTAAGACAGTGACACTTTTCTCCAAGTCATTCACAGTTGCTCACAATGATGATGGCACTAAGAGTGTAAAAATATCAGTTGATGTTGGTGGAAATATCATTTTTGCAAATGGGAGTCAGACTGTCACTCTTGATGAGATTCCAAGATATGCAACAGTCAATCAGAATCTCACTGCAAAAACTGAGACAACTGCAACGATCAAATGGACATCTGATTCAATAGTTGATTATATTTGGTATTCAACAGATAATGGCTCATCATGGAGCGGAATCAATGTGGCAGATGGCACAGGTGGCACATATACCATCAGTGGACTCTCAGCTAATACAACATATAATATCAAGACAAGAGTGAGGAGAAAGGACTCTCAGCTTGTAACAACGTCCTATTCCTTAGCAGTTACAACATATGCCTATCCATATGCCAATTCTATGCCCAATTTCACCATTGGGAGCAAGTTGACCATTGGACTTTACAATCCACTTGGCAGGACTGTCACTGTGAATATTCTTGGAGCAGATAACAGTCAAGTATCAAACGACACAACCTCTGGAACATCCATCACAGGATATGCAGGGAGCGGTGTTGTAAATGCGCTTTATGCATCCATTCCAAATGCCAAGAGTGGCACATATAAGGTCAAAGTCACATATGGCACAAATATCAGCACAAAGACAGGTGGCACATACTCTGTTAATGCCAATGTCTGCTCTCCAAGTATAGGGTCAGTCTCATATGCAGACACAAATCCAACAACAATTGCTCTCACAGAGAATGACCAAGACATTGTGAGAAATCACTCCACTCTGAGCTATTCTGCAAGCGGTCTGTCTGCCAAGAATGGAGCATCAGTGAGGTCATGCTCTGTCACAGTCAATGGAACAGTCAGTCCTCTGACTGTGAGCGGTTCATCTGCAAGCGGATCAGGAGGAGTCATTGACTCTGGAATGAGTCTTGATGCAACATTCACTGTGACGGATTCAAGAGGATTGACAGGCACAAAGAAAGTCACAATCAACATGCTTGATTGGTCTGTGCCAAGTGCAATCATTACTCTCCAGAGACAGGATAATTTTTATACTGCAACAGATCTGACTGTTGATGCACAATATCCATCTATAAATGGCAACAACCAAATAACAATCACATATAGTGCAACAAAAGAGGGCGATTCCTCTCCATCTGTGAGCGGAACTGTGCAAGATAATGTCACAAGTGTAGTCTCTCTTGATAATTCCTATGCATGGACAGTGGTTGTCACCTTGGTTGATAGTTTAGGAGGCACAACAACCTATTCTCTTTGGATTTCCAGAGGAATGCCGATCATATACTTTGACAGGATTAAGTCCTCAGTTGGTATCAACTGTTTTCCTAAAGAGGAGCAGTCTCTTGAGGTCAATGGAGTAAATATTGAGAAAAATGTCATGACTGCATCTCTGTCTGCAAATGTGACAAATCTTGCAGTCAATACATACACCAAGATTGTTCTAAATTCATCCAATGGAGTTGGGAGCAAGCTCACTCTCCAGAATGATGGAGGCATCAAGATTGGCGCAAATGTTAGCAAGATCTTGGTCTCTGCAAGGGCATCCATCCAAGGCAGTGCCACAACAGGCAGGAGACATTTAAGAGTCATGAAAAACTCATATACCAACAACAACACTCTTGCATGGTCACAGGATGACTTTGGAGCATCTGTGACAGAGGACATTGTCATCACTCCAACAGTGGGAAATGTCACAGAGGGTGATGTTGTCTATTTGTGGTATTATGTGCCAAACAGTGCAGACTCAATTGGAGGCAATGACTATGGATGCAGGACATCCATGACAATAGAGGTTATTGGTTAGGGGCAGGACTTTCCTGCCTCTTTTTTTGTGGGCGCATAGTGTACGTATAATGTACGCATAGTATACGCATATAATGCGTATAGTGTACGCATAGTATGCGCCTATTATACGCATAAGAAAAAAAGCAGAAATTTAATTATTTTACAATAAATAATATTGTTGATATATTGGATTTGTTATCAAAATTTGTAAAAATTGGAGTGAATATGGGTGAGATTCGAGAGAGTAAAAGAAGTAAAAAAAGATAGCAAAATCAACAAGCTGATTGATGATTTCATCAAGACAAATTATGACAGAGTTGAGATAATCAATGAGGATGACTACAAAGATAATCAAGCAATGGTCTCTGCTCTGAGATGGGTCATCAAAAATGATTATCCAGATAAGGTCAAGGCATCCAAGATTAAAGGCAGAGTCTATCTCTCTAAAATTGATTTTGAATATAAAGAAAGACAAGCCTAAGCCTGTCTCTCTCTTTGCTCCTGCATATATTTGAGAAATGTCTCAGTTATTAAAGCACATTGATGATGCTTGGACAGGTTCAGAAAAGCCTGTCCATGTTTGGCAATCAGATGTTCCTTGATGGCATTGTGCAACTCAATAAATTTCATATCATACATTTTTCATTTCTCCTTTGGATTGTTTTGTATATTTAGGATAACTATTAAAATCAACAGCAAAATTCGCTAAAGTAAGCGGAAACCGCATGAAATAAGGATTTCATGCGAATTTCCAATAGATGTCCACATCATCATTATCAATTTCTATCCTCTCAATCAATGAATTGATGAGCATTCTTATTTGGTCAAAATCTCCCTCATTCACAACATCATTCCATGTTGCAATGATGCTCATTGCCTCTTGCTCAGTCATGGAGGACTTGCTATCTGAGAGGGCAAGGAGTTCATTTTCAAGTTTCTTTTTCTGAGCATTTAAAGGTGCAACCTTTGATTGAACCTCCTCCATTGTAAATTCTCCAAGACCATATAAATCCATGAATCTTGATTTTTGTCCATCAATCTTGGCAATCTCTTTTTTGATTAGAGTTTCTTTTTTGATGTCATCATCTGAGAACTTTTCTTGTTTCATCTTATGGATGTGAGTTGGGTCATTTGCAAGTTTGCTGATCTCATTAAAAATAAGTTGGTCAAGTTCCTCCCTACGATAGATTTTATTCTTGCAATTAGGATCCTTTATCATATTTCTTGAGGATTTTCTCCTAGAATAGCAACTATAATATCGGTATTCCTTATTATATCTTTTGTCATTACATGAGAATGCTCCAAAACGTGCTCCACAGTGCTTGCAGTAAATAAGACTGCCTAAATATGTTGTCCTGCCATGATTCTTGCAGTAGGAATAATCTCTTGATTTATAGAGGGCAATACTTTTGTTGAATGTATCAATGTCAATTATCGGCTCATGTGTACCATCATAGACCTGTCCATGATATGTTATCTTGCCAATATACAGTTCATTGAGCATTGCCTCTTTGATTCTCTTTGTGTGCCATTTCCCATGTTTTTGGGTATATCCTTTTTCAGCAAATATCCAATCAATCGCATTAAAAGCCTTTCCCTCTTGATATAGCTTGTGGATTTCCCTGATCTGCATTGCCTCAAATTCATTGATGACAAGCTCTCCATCTGTGTAGTCATATCCTATCGGAACATAACCTCCTCCATGCCATTTGCCATCCTTAGCTCTGCCCTCTTTGCCCATTCCCATTCTTTCCTTGATTTGCTCTCTCTCAAGTTGAGCAAATACTGACAAAATACCAATCATGGCTCTGCCAAAAGGAGTGGATGTGTCAAAGTTCTCAGTCATTGAAATAAAATCAACCTTGTGAGCAAGGAAACTGTCCTCTATAAGTGAGAGAGTGTCTTTTTGAGATCTGGAGAGGCGGTCAAGTTTATAGACAACAACAGAGTCTCCTTTTCCTGCCTCTATATCTTTTATCATGTCCTGCAATGCAGGTCGGTCAGTTGATGCTCCAGAATATCCTGCATCAGTGTATATCTTGACAATGATCCATCCCATTGCTTTACAATAGTCTCTTAGTCTCTCAATCTGCTCATCAATGGAATATCCCTCCTTGGCTTGCTCCTGTGTTGAGACTCGGACATATAAAAAAACTTTCTTTTTCAATTCAATTCATCCTATCTGTCATGTATTTCTCTTTCTTTTTGGCATTCATAGCAATATTCAAAGCATTGTGCCTCTGCATCATAGATTTTCATTGCCTTGACTTGAGTGCCACTGCTCATTTCAGTCTGCAAATAATTGCAATCAAGGCTTGTGTGATATAGCTTGCTATTGCAAACAACACAGTTCTTATCATCAGTGATGATGAAATGCTCTGGATATTCCTCAACAGAGCCATCCTGCATTAGAACTGAGACAGTTTTTGCAGGGATATTGACTGATTCTATTGAGGTTTTTTTCTTTTTCCATGGAAATAAACTCATAGTTCCCTCCTTTTTTTTCTAATAAATTCAATAGTTACCTCATTCATATCAATAAAGGTCTTATATTCATCATCTGACAGAATCACTCCATCAATTGTTAGATCACTATAATTTTCCTTGTTTTTTCTCATATGAATGAAATTATCTGGAATCTCAGAAATCATAATATGTTTGATACTGTTTGAATTAGGAATAATCTTGTCATTTCCCAATTCGTCTGCACTTATATTCAATGCTTTACAAATCTTTAATACATTATCTATGCTTGCATTTTTGATTCCTCTTTTGAGCATTCCATCAATTGTTGAATAAGGTAAATCAATTCCAGAGGTATTGACAAAATTCCGTAAACTTTTGTAGTTGCTCAAGATGTATTCTTTCAAGTTTTCCTCTATGGTCATTTTTTCTCCTCTTTTTGTTTATAGATTCAATATCTATATCAAATATAATATCTTATTCAGTAAATATCAACAATACTTTCTTAAATATAATAAATAAGTCTTATGTAATTTCTACCATCTTTATTTTAAAAGGTAAATATTGGTTGGAATTTATCGCTCAAGGTGTTATATTTAAACTATGGTTTATCGCAAACGATAAATCTAAACGATGGTTTACATTATGCAGTAAGGAGTGATGATTTATGTACGAAAATTTAAAAGCTGAGATGGTAAGAAAAAATATGACTATGTCTCAGTTAGGAGAACAGTGTGGAATGACTTTGCAGAAAATGTCATCAAGATTGAATGGAAAGACTCCATTTATATTTGATGAGACTTTAAAGATTAGAGATGTTCTAAAAGTTGAAATGCCACTTGAGACTCTATTTCAGAAAGAGGTCAATAATGATTAGGCATCATCTGAAAGATGGCAAAGTATTGGCTGACATCACAGGTCATGTGGTCAAGAAAGAGGATGTGCCAATGGCATATGCACTGCTTGACCGCATGAATCAAGAGAGGGGGAAAAATAAAAAGGATGAGGGGGTTAAAAAACAGTCTTTCTAAATTCTTGACAGGTCTGGCAGTCTTTCTATTTGTTTTCTTTATTCCAAAAGTAAACAGTGACAAATGGAGTCCATTTGTTGTCTGTCTTGTATCACTTGCATGGCTTGGCTTTTTTGTATGTGCAAATTACAAAAGGGAGGATGAGAGTGAAGATGAGGAAAACAGACTTGATTCCAAAGCTAGATGAATGGATCCTTGAGCAGAAATATCAAGAGTATGCATCATCAACACTCAATCAGTACAGAGCCAATGTTCAAAAGTTCATTGATTGGTTGCCAGAAGATGAGGAGATCACCAAGGACACCATGCTCAGATATAAGATGCATTTAGGAGACATTGCAGGTTCAACAAGTTCAATCAATGTTTGGATTGTTGAGGTCAACAAGTTTCTCAAGTGGCTAGATCTTAAAGACCTCACCATTAAGAAAATCAAGATGCAGTCCAAGCAGAGCAATGAGGAGGTTCTTTCAATCTCAGATTATAAGAGACTTTTGAGATTTGCCAAAAGACAAGACAAGCATCAACTCTATCACATCATGAAAATCCTTGCCATGACAGGAATCAGAATCTCAGAACTTAAATATTTCAAGGTTGAGAGTCTGAAAAGCAACTATATTAAGGTATTCAATAAGGGCAAAGAAAGGACAATCATTGTTAGGCAAGACCTCATGAGAGACCTCAAAAGATATGCAAGAGATCAGGGCATAAAGGAGGGATTTCTCTTTCCAAGTGCCATTGTAAAGGGCAAGATGGTCAATGCCTCAACTATCTGGAGACAGATGAAAAAAGTCGCAGGGAGTGCCAGAGTCAAAAAGAGCAAAGTCCATGCGCATTCATTTAGACACTTATTTGCTCAAGTATTTCTGAATACATATTCCAACAACATCACAGAGCTTGCAGATATACTTGGACACAATTCTCTGGACACAACAAGGCTTTACACAAGGACATCAGATGCGCAAAAAAGAGAAAAATTGGAGCGAATGAATTTTGTAAATGATAGTTGATTTTCTCAAAAAGTATTTTGTGAGAAACAGAGTTTTAAAAACCTTGATGTATTAACAACAAAGCATTAAAACGTTCACGCAATATAATATTATGGTTATCTTGCAAAGGATAAAGGCGAAAAAAATGAATGAAAAACTAAAAGAGATAATTGAAAAAGCACAACACAAAGAATCTGGAACATACAATCAATTTTTAATCATTCCAACAGGTGAAAAATATGATGGTTTTTGGGGGATAAATGGATTTAACAAAATGATTATCCTTGCAGGAAACCAAGATCAAGAGGATTGGTTCATTCTGACAAATTACTCAGATGCATTTCATTTATTAAACCTGCATCAAGGAATCAACTTTGATTGTCCAACAGATCTAAATTGCATAAGGCTTTTTTCTGACAAGCCAATTGAAATCTTATCTGTTGCATCATCTGTACTTGCAAAAAGTGCATCAGATGAATTTGAGGAGGTTACTGATGAATAAAGTCATTTTGTTAGGGAGACTCACAAGGGATCCTGAGATTCGTTATTCCGCAGGAGCAGAGGCAAAAGCAGTTGCCAAGTTCACACTTGCAGTTGACAGAAGATTCAAGCGAGAGGGTGAGCAGAGTGCAGATTTTATCAATTGCACTGCCTTTGGAAAATCGGCTGAGTTCTGTGAAAAGTATTTCCGCAAAGGTCAAAAGATTCTTGTTGAGGGGCATTGGCAGACAGGCTCATATGAGAGTAAAGGCACAAAATACTACACCAATGACTGCATCATTGAGCAGATGGACTTTGCAGAGGGAAAGAAAGAGGGCAGTCCTGCTCCAGATCCTCAGACTGATGCAGATGGATTTATGAATATTCCAGATGCCATCCAAGAGGAGTTGCCATTCAATTAGGCGCATAGTGTACGCACATTATACGTATTCTATACGCACATTATACGGACAATATACGGACACTATACGCACACTATACGCATAAAGGAGAGAATTTGATTTTTATAAAAAATGATTGGAGGGGGGTATGGAGGCATAAATGTCTAAAACATATTATTGGTTAAGACTCAAGGAGGGATTTTTTAAAAGTTTAGCAATGAAGAAATTAAGAAGAATAGCAGGAGGAGACACTTTCACAATTATTTATTTGAAATTGCAACTTCTCAGTTTACAGGATGAGGGATTTTTATATTTTGAGGGGGTTGAGAAAAGTTTTCCAGAAGAATTGGCACTTGCTCTTGATGAAGATGAGGAAAATGTAAAAGTCACATTATCATATCTTGAAAGCGTTGGATTGCTTACACAAAACAGTCCAAATGAATTTTTTTTGACAGAAGTGCCAAGCCTTATTGGTAAAGAGACCGACAAAGCAGGAATCATGAGGAAAAAAAGAGCAAGAGATAAACAGATGTTACTTGAAAATGGTAACAATGTTACCACTCAGTTACCGAGTGTGACCAAGCGTTACACAGAGATAGAGATAGAGAAAGAGATAGAGAAAGAGATAGAGATAGAGAAAAAGATAGAGTCTGAGAAAGAGAAAAGAGAAAAAATCAACTATCAAGAGATAGCTGATTTGTATAATGACACTTGCGTGTCATTTCCCAAACTCTCAAAACTCTCTGATGCTAGAAAGAAAGCAATTTCAGCAAGATTCAAGACATATTCTGTTGAGGATTTCAAATTGATGTTCCAAAAAGCAGAGGCATCCTCTTTCCTCAAGGGAAAGAATGACCGCAATTGGTCAGCGACATTTGATTGGATGATTAAGGATGCAAACTTTGCAAAGATTCTTGATGGCAATTATGACAACAAAGGCAACAAGGTTGCCAATCAATTAGAGCAGTCCTATGAGGATATAGCTAATTGGGCAGATTTAGAAAAAAAGTTATTGGATAATTAAAAATCAAGTAAAAAGTAGTGGTGGAGCGAGATGGATAAAAATGAATTTGCCACATTTGCAATGGCACTCAAAACCTATTATCCCAAAGAAAATCTCCTGCCTAATAAACAAGCATTAGATCTGTGGTTTTTTCAGTTGCAGGATATACCATACCAAGTTGCAGAGATTTCACTCAATAAATGGGTGAGCCTCAACAAATGGAGTCCATCAATCGCAGACATCCGAGAGATGGCAACATCAATATCACATGGAGAGTTGCCAAGTTGGGGGGATGCTTGGGAGGAAGTCTTGAGAGCCATCAGAAAATATGGATCCTATCGACCTGTTGAGGCTATGAACAGTTTATCACCACTTGCAAGAAAAGCAACAGAGAGAATTGGATTCAGAAATCTGTGCATCAGTGAAAATATTTCCGCAGACAGGGCAAATTTTAGAATGATCTATGAGCAGTTAGCAGAAAGGGAGAAAAAGGAGGCTCAATTGTCTGTGCCACTCAAGACATTGATTGCCCAGATGCAAAGCGAAAGTAAATTGATAGATTCAAAGGAATAGAAAATGTTGGGGGTAGGCATGGGAACAAAAATAATTGTTATTTTTGCGTTAGTGTCCATTTTAGACAGTTTTATAACTTTGAAAGGTATCAGCACAAAAGAAGTACAAAAACCGAAAATAGAACGGAAATTTAATCGAATGGAGGTATATGAATCTAAAGATGCTATTAAACAATTAGACAGTGAATCACTTGAGATGCTTGCAATATGTGTTGAGGCAGAGGCAGGAAACCAAGATATATTAGGCAAGAGGCTTGTTGTTGATGTGATTCTCAACAGAGTTGACTCTGACAGATTCCCAGATGACATAGAGAGTGTTATTTCCCAGAAATATCATTTCACAACATTCTGGAATGGAGAAATGGACAAGATCTCAACTCCATCCAAAGAAACTTTTGATGCAATTGATTCAGAACTAAAGCACAGGATAGATGATGAGATTCTATTCTTTACATCTGGAGCTTACAACAAGTATTGCATCCCTGCTTACAAGCATGGAGACCATTATTTTGGATATTAAGGAGAAAATGATGATGGAGGTTATTTTTAAGTATTTTTGGGTGTTCTTGATTATTTTGGTATGGATTATATGGGGATATTTGAGTGCTATTAACATCATTGCTTATTTTAAAAGTGCACACAGTCCGAGTTTGGATGATATGTTCTTTGAAATTGAGGACTATGCAATCATGTGGGTTAGTGTGACTATTGGAGTTTCTGCATTAGCTAGTTTTATATATTTCATATCAAAAATATAAGGGAGGAATGATGGTACATGTTAAAAAATGCCCTCACAAAGATGGCAGAGGGAGACCGACAACAGAATTTCACATCAACGGAAAACCGCAAATCTATTGTTATGGATGGATAGATAGAATGAATGATGAGCCTTTGGAAGTTTGTAAGAACTGTAAAGATTGGGCAAATGGAGAGCAGTGTGCAATTGATTTTGAAAAGAGCAGAAACAAAGGAGGTCAGTGATGAGCAATTCAATTGTTATCACAATTATCATCTGCATCACAATTGTTGTGCTTGCAGTGATTGGGAACAATAAAAAAGGGCATTAACTAATAATGGAGGGGGTAGAATGGTATTTCTTGAGTATGAGAGAGCCAAGAATAAATATTCTAAGGCTCAGATGTGGTTGGATGATGCACTGACAGAACAAGAAAGACTATTAACAAAGACAATGCCAAATGCAATCAGATATGACAAGGTAAATGTCAAAAGCAGTCCAAATGGCAATGTGCTTGATGATTATGTGATAGCCAAGCAGGAAAAGAAAATTGACAACAAGATTTGTCGCATGAGACAACTTTTGGCTGACAGGGAAAGACTGCTCAAGCTAAAGGAAAATGAGCTGAGAGTCTCCAAGGACAAGCTAGATCAGATCTATTGCATGAGATATGTTGATGACAAAAGGATTTATCTGATTGCCAAGACTTTGAACTATTCAGAGTCACAGATTTATCGAATTTTGGATAAAATCCAAAGGGAGATAAGGAAGAACCAATTAAGTTAAAAAGCGCACACTATACGCATAATATACGCACAGTGTACGCATAAAAGGCGCATAGTGTACGTACAATGTACGCATACTATACGTATATTATGCGCCTCTGCAATATGTAAAAGGAGAGAGAAAGAAATATGAAAACAGTTCTAATTTGTAACCAAAAAGGTGGTGTGGGAAAGACACTAATTTCTGATGAGCTTGCATTTGCTCTTGAGAGAGATAAGATCCCATTTAGTTTTTTTGATTTGGATGACCAAGGCTCTGCCATCCATAATACCAAGGAAGATCCAGAGGCAGAGGTTCAGATCGTTGACACTCCAGGCGCATTGCAAAGAGAGATGATTGAATGGATTGAATCGGCTGATTTTATCATTGTGCCAACAATGATGTCTAACAGGGATGTGCATCCTCTGGAGACAATGATAAAACTACTTGAGCCATACAGAGGAAAAATCCCAACACTTTATGTCTTTAATCGTTGGAATCGTTTTAATATCACGAGAGATTTTATAAATTGGTTCAATACTAAATATCCTGATCTAAAAACTGCAATCCTAGTTGATACAACTGCATTCAATCAAGCAGGTGCTTGTGGCATCTCAATTGAGGAGTTCCAATCAAGTCACATTGGATGTAAGCAGATGGATTATATATATAGTTCAGTGAAATATGAATTAAATCTAAAAGATAGGAGAACACAACAGTAATATGGCAAAGAGAGAGAATATGTTTGCGCTTGATGCGCTCAAAAGACATGAGTTGCAGGAGAGCATCAAAAGTGAGGTTGGACTAAAGCCTAAAAAGCCAAGCCGAAAAGAAAAAATGAACATCACTTTGCCAAGTGAGTACAAGGACAGGCTTGTGAAAAGTGCAAAGGAAAAACATCTGTCTGCATCCGTACTCATCCAGATGTGGATTGATGAACATTGTTAGATAGGCGCACATTATACGTACACTATACGCACACAATACGTATAAAAGGCGCATAGTGTACGCATTATATACGCATACTATACGCATATAATGCGCCTAGACCAAATCAGAGCATTTCAAGGCATTTTGCAAGTCCAATAATAAAGATGCGAAAAAATGCGAAAAAAATAATGATATTATGAAAAATAGATAAGAGAAAACAAAGGGAGCAAAGTGATTTGCTCCTTTTTTCGTGCATGGAGGTGAGCAAATGGCAAAATTATGGCTTAAATATGCAGGAATAAGAGCAATCAAAACAATTGCCCAGACTGCTATTGCAGTCATAGGCACATCTGTTGTGATGTCTGATGTTAATTGGCTCGCAGTTGCATCTGCATCATTACTTGCAGGAATCTTGTCACTGCTCACAAGTTTGGCAGGACTGCCAGAGCTTAAAGATGAGGAGAAAGCATGAATGATGCAATTCTAATTGCAATAATCTCTCTACTTGGCACAGTCATTGGCACATTTGGTGGCATTCTTACAAGCTATAAACTTGTTAGCTATCGGATAGAGCAGTTAGAGAAGAAAGTCGAAAAGCACAACAATGTTATTGAGAGGGTCTTTAGACTTGAGGACAATGACAGGCTCATTGAGGAAAAACTATCAGTTGTTAATCATAGAATCTCCAAACTTGAAAATAAAAAAGATGAAACGAGAGGTGCATGAGCATGATGAATGGCATTGACATCAGTCATTGGCAAGAGGGAATCAAACTTGACAAAGTAAAGTGTGATTTTGTCATCTGCAAAGCAACTGAGGGAGTGAATTTTTCGGATCCATGTTTTAACGATTACATGAAACAGGCAGAGAGCCTTGGCAAGTGTATGGGATTCTATCACTTTGCAAGACCTGAGAAAAACAGTGCTAAGTCAGAGGCTAAGTTTTTTTATAACAACACAGAGAAATATTTTGGAAAAGCCATTCCAATCCTTGATTGGGAGTCAAGTGGCAGAGATAAAGTTGCATGGGCAAAGGAATGGCTTGATGAGATCTATTCCATGACAGGCATAAGACCAATGATTTATATGTCAGAATCAGTTGCTAATGTTTACAATTGGAAAGATGTTGTAAAAGGCAATTATGGTCTATGGGTTGCAAAATACAGAGATTATGGGATTGATAAAAACTATGACATGTCAAATGCAGGAGATAGACCATATATAAAGCATTGGGATTTTTATGCAATGTGGCAATGGACATCTGTTGGGAGGCTTGATGGCTATAATGGCAATCTTGACTGTGATGTGTTCTTTGGAGACAGAACTGCATGGAATAAGTACGCAGGAGCAAAGCAAGAATACACAGTAAAGAAAGGCGATACTATCACATCTATTGCAAAGAAATGCAATATCACTGTTGATGTTCTTGCAGAAAAGAACAATCTCATTAAAGTTGGGCAGAGGTTAAAAATATGAATAATGACGGCTATCCAGATCCAACCGCAGAGAGAGCAATTGCAAATGTGATGAGGAGGCAAAGAAAGATGGAACTTGAGCAAACAATCACACTCATGATGAGTCCTTATTACAAGGACAGATTCAAGGCTGAGTATTATCAGCTAAAAATCCGATATGGCAAGCTAAAAGCCATTATTGATGATTGGGATGATCTCAAGTTTGAGCCTAAGTGTGACAAGGAAACACTTATCACTCAGCTTGATTCTATGAAAGCATACTTGAGTATATTGGAACTGAGAGCAAGGATTGAGGGAATTGAACTAAATGGCAATTTATAAGAGTTGTTCTAAGTGTGGAAAGATTCATCCAAAGAATTACAATTGCAATGCTATCACAAGGACTTTCACAGGTGGAGAAGAAAGAAAGCTAAGATCTCAATATGCTTGGACATTAAAGTCTGAGGAGATTCGTGAAAGTGCAAATCATCTGTGTGAAGTGTGCAGGGATAAAGGAATAATAACATTCAACAATTTAGAGGTTCATCATATTGTCAAGCTCAAAGAGGATGAGTCAAGACTATTAGACAATTATAATCTTGTTTGTTTATGCAAAGAACATCATAAGCAAGCAGATAACAATGAGATTGATAAAGATTATTTGTTTGGTCTTGCTATGAAAAGAGAGCAAGGAAATATTCAATCTATTCAGATATAGGTGGATAAAAAGGGAAAATCTCCAGATATTGTGCAGGGAGGAAAACCCCCCGTGGGTCTGATCCGAAAAATTTGGGAAAGTTCTTTAAAAATTCTAAAAAAACTGTGTACAAATCTGAAAATATTTGATACAATATGCAGTGCTACGTCTACACGTCAATCTGAGG
>JAEIGA010001947.1_pt1 | contig 32914 bp, 61 predicted proteins | sample 9270691 | NCBI WGS metagenome assembly JAEIGA01 (sample SAMN17057246, study PRJNA624740) | gut metagenome | biome: biome; isolation source: fecal sample | host: Bos grunniens | place: China: Xizang | collected 2019 | reverse complement strand
GTAGCTTATGACTCAAATTCTGATTCTTTCTTTATCCATATATTTGTGGACGGAAAAGAAGTAGAGAGTATACAGAGAGCTGATTACGAAGATTTTGTAAAAGCTATTGAACCTTATATGTTTCTTCCTGACAAAGGTACTATGGAGTATGATGACCTTCTTGAGTGGGTCGACTCTACTGGAAAGAAAGTAAATATTAATACTTCTTCGCAGCCAGCCTCAACAGCTTCTTCTAATACTAGTACTTCAGCATCTAATAATGGACCTGGTCAAGTAGACCATATTTATAGATATAAAAAGCTTCTTGCACAAATCGACGCAGATAAAATTTGTACTTATAAAGTTAATAAGCTAGATGATACTACTCTTGATATTACTGTAACAACTAAATACAAAAAAGATCTTAGAACTAAAATTACTTATAATCCGGCTACTGATGATTATAGCTTGGAGGTTGGTGCTAACAAACCTATACAAGGTATGGACTACGAGAGAGATATTTTAGAGATATTTGTAGTTGCAGCAATTATTAATTCTACCGACCTCTGTGAAGCCACCTCCTTTGCAAAAGAGTTTAAACTATATGAGGATCTGTGGACTGAAAATAATTAAAGGAGATAACTATGTTTTTAAACGAAAACTTTTTACAAATATGGGAGGAGCTCTCAGAGCTGAATGAAGCAAAAGCAGATACCCAAAAACTTATTGACTTCGCTGGTCAAGAGCTAGCGGACAGATTTCTTGCTGTTAAAAATAAATTAAAGTCGCCAGAAAATGACCTATACTACTGGATAAAAAATAAAAGTTCAGAAGAACTTGAACAGGCTGTTGATAAAGCAGAAAATACTAAATCTAATACGCAAGCTAAGAAGGAAGTCGACCAAGGAGCTAAACTTGTTTGTAGTTCCGAGCACTGGAATGTTTACCATATTACTACCTTCGAAGCTAGCCAAAAATATGGTAGAGATACAAAGTGGTGTATTACAGGAATAAATAACTGGGGTGACCGATACTGGAATGAGTATACAGAAAACGGAGTTCAGTTCTACTTCCTTATTACTAAAGAAGATTATGACCCAAGAGGCAAGTACAGTAAAATTGCTATCGCCGCTGTAGAACAAACTACAGGAGGTTATAGCTGTGAGGTATTTAATCAGCAGGATACTCACATGCTTCTAAACAATATTCCATATATAGAAGAAATCAAAATCCCTGGAATTGACCTCTCAAAAATCGATAACAGAATTGTATGCTTTGAGTGTGGTATAGAAGTAAAGCCTGAAGAAATATTCTATGGCCCGCATGAAGAATGCTACTGCAAAGACTGCTTTGATAATACATACTTCAGATGTAAAAAATGTAATGAATTAGATTATGCTTATATAGCCTACTACGAGGATGAGCACGGAGATAAATTCTGTATTGACTGCTACGACTACTCCCAGAGAAGCGATAAGCTAAGTCAACTAATAGACAAGATTACAAAAAACGTTGAGGCCACTGGTAAATTATCAAAAGAAGATATTACGCTATTTAACTACAAAGTATATTCAGAAAAACCTTATATGAACTTCACCGGCATTGCAACGTCAAAAGAAGACCTGCATCGTAGAATCATAAATGCTATAAGTAATAACACAAGAGAAAGTACAGAAACTACTACTGTAACAATCTTTAGCGCAGTCTTCGGCGAAGTAATATATGATAAAACAGGCGTAAGCCCGAATACCACTAAAGAAATAGACAACGCAGTGGATAAGTTCCTTAATAGCTATAAAGACATTATTATCAATAAAGAATAATATAACAAAGAGTAGTATTAGTTACTACTCTTTCTTTATACAAATACCTGCAGCTAAAGCAAGCCTGCCTAATTACATAAATATTAATAAAATAATAAATTATTAATTTATCTAAAATATTTACGCTAAATTAATTGAATGGGAAAACTGGATGGCATAAATAGACTCAAGCCTAAAGTCCTGTTCTAAAATTAATAAATTATGAATATAATAAAGCTAGTAAGCTAGTAAAAATTTTAGGAGACTTAATATGAAAATAACAAGATCAGAGCTTAAGGAAATGATTAAGGAAGTCCTCAGAGAGGAGCTTTCTAAGAAGCCTTTAAAAGAAGAAAAAGAATTTAGAAGTGAGCTTAAGAGATTACTTTCTACACCAGAGGGGAGAGCAAAGTTTGATAGTATGCCTTGGAAGGAGCGCCAACCTCTTTATGATGAAGATCGTAAGGTCGACCCTGTAGAAATTACTTTAAATAACACGGAAGACTTTGAGCTTGAGTACGGCGGATTTACAGATGACTGGTATGAAGATCGCTGGGATCCTAATAGTAGTTACGGACATTATCAAGATACTGGTACTACTCGTCATGGAGATTTTACTTATGCTGTAGAAGCTTCTGATATGTATGAATATATAGGATCTGAGCTTCTTAGTATAGAAAAAAACCATAACAAGTCTCCTTATGTAAAGGAATACTTCAGACTCTCTGATATATGGGATGCTACTCCTATTAATACTGTAGAGGCAGATGAAGCTGAGGAAGCAATGAATCTTTATCTTGCCCAAAATCTTGATGAGTTCTTTAAGATTTATGAGAAAGAAATCCATGACCATTATATGGAAGACGCCTATGACTGGGCACGCAATTAAATGATTCTCTTAAGAGGACCCTCCATTCGAGAGGGTCCTTTTCCTATGAAGTGTTTAAAGCTCCACAGAGCTCCTATTCTAAATTAGTTATATAAGTTTATAGGCCCGAGAAAGAAAACGCGATACAGGACGAATTTGGGCCTCTGGCGATAGTCCTCCCTTTCGTGGTCTCAGGGCTACGGAAGAATAATTTACAAGAAGTTTACAAATAATTAATAAACTAATAATTTATTAAATTAATAGCTGGCCCAATAAAAATATAAATTTTACTATATAAATTTTATTAAATTATTAAATTTACTATATAATATATTGTATAATATAATAGGTAGATGATTTAGCTTTATAGGCCAACGGCCTAGCGGCTTGTCCGCAATATCTATAGATTTTTACTGTAGATCAAAAAAAAAATAAAAAATATATAATATATAAAAAATAAATAATATAATTAATATATTTATATATAGCGTTAGACGCGTACGCGCGTGCTAATAATTTTTCACAAAAATATTTTTTTTAGGAGTTTTGTTATTTATGTGTTCTAATACAACCAGAAAGACCGCACTTATTAAGTGTCCTCATTGTCAAGCTCAGTATCTCCCAGGAGAGATTTATATTCCTGGAGCACTTATAGGTCAGCCAGATGATTTAGTAAAAGACGGCTTTGGTAAGATTTTATATGAGGATTATGCAGAAGGTAATGAGCCGCAGTTTATTGAGCACTTCACTTGTGAGTATTGTGACAAACCTTTTGTTATTGAGGCTACAGTAACCTATAAAACTATGTCAGAAGAGCCCGAGAGGGACTTTTCCACTCAGTATGTCTCCCTTTTAGACTAATAATACACTTTTCAGGCTGAAATAGCTACTAATTTCGACATTTTTCAGATTTTTTAGTTGATTTTAGCCTTTTTCCTTACGCGCGCGTATACGCGTAGGCGAGACTTCCGAAATTACCGAAATCTCGATTATTTCATTTCTGTAACTTCCGTAATTTCGGTAATCTCATTTATTTCATTATGTAATATAGGAGATTTCGTTTTGATAAAGATATATGAGATATCTCCTCCACAGAAACTATCAGGCTTGAGTTCTCTTATAGTACAATTCGACTACAATGATTTTATAGTAGATTCAATTAAGACTATTCCTACTGCTCACTATCACAAGAAAGAAAAGGTGTGGGAGCTCCCTGTCTGTTATCTAGGTCGTCTACTAGATAGCCTGACTTTCTTGGATGAGATTCAGTTACATTTATTAGATACTCCGGAATCCGGGGAATTTCATTTTAATAAAAACTTTAACTTAGAGCCTCTTACCGAAATTGAGAAAGTTTCGTTCAAGATGAAACCGTTCGAACATCAGCTCGAAGCTATTAATTTCGGTCTAGATAAAGAGAAGTGGCTACTCCTAGATTCCATGGGCCTAGGAAAGACTAATTCTATTATCTGGCTGGCTGAGACTCTAAAGAGGAGAGGGATTATAGATCACTGCTTTATTATCTGCGGAGTCAACTCCCTGAAGCAAAACTGGAAGAAGGAGATTCAGAAGTTCTCGACCGAGTCGGCGGTTGTTCTAGGTGAGTATACTACTAGGACTGGTACTACTCGCTACAGGTCTATGGACAAAAGGGCTCAGCAGCTTAAGGATCCTATTGAGGAGTTCTTCGTTATCACTAACTTAGAAAGCCTCCGAGATGACCGGATTATAGAAGCCTTTAAGAAGTCGAGTAACAAGTTTGGTATGATAGCTTTCGATGAAGCTCATAAGGCAGCGACTAAGACCTCCCAGCAAGGAACCAACCTTCTTAAGCTGGAAGCTCCATTTAAGATCGCAGCAACCGGAACCCTTATAACTAATAATCCCCTCTCGGCCTATGTTCCCCTCTCTTGGACCGGCAATGACCAGTCTACCCTCTCGAACTACAAATCTCAGTACTGTAACTTCGGAGGTTTCGCCGATAAGCAAGTTATAGGATTTAAGAACCTTGAAGTTCTACAGGAAGAAATAAAACAGTGTTCACTTAGAAGAACTCTAGATCAAGTAAGAAGTGATATGCCGCCGAAGACCGTAACCCTGGAACTTCTGGAACCTGAGGATGATCAGCGTAAGTTTTATGAAGCAATCAAAGAAGGAGTCAAGGAAGAAGCCGATAAGATCGAACTTAAGACTTCTAGTTTGCTTGCTCTTACTACTCGCTTGAGACAAGCTTCGGCCTGTCCTAGTATTCTGACTACCCAACCTGTTAGTTCTTGTAAGATAGAGAGATGTCTGGAACTTATAGAAGAACTTACTTCTCAAGGAGAGAAGGTTGTAGTCCTATCTGTCTTTAAGGAAACTCTAAATGAATTGGCAGCGAAACTTGGACAATTTCGGTTTTCAATAAATACCGGTGATATCCCAGATGCTGTAGTCGCTAATAACGTCGCTAGATTCCAAGATGATCCTAGGGAGCAAGTCTTTATAGGAACCTGGGGTAAAGTTGGAACTGGCTGGACATTGAACTCTTCTTCTTATCTTATATGTTTGGATACACCTTATACAGCAGCAATGTTCGATCAAGGTACAGACAGAATCTGGAGAGTTAATAACACTAGACCTGCTTTTATTACTGTGTTAATGTGCAAGGACACTATAGACGAGAGGGTCCAGCAGATTATAGAAACTAAGAAAGAACTTGGGGAGTACCTTGTAGATGGAGTTGACTTCGATAATACCAACAACTACAAACTCGACGACGAACTTAGAGCAATCCTTCGAGATCTCTGATGAGGCTAAGGTCAGAGGTCTCGTAGTTAGATACGATACCATAGAGTACAGAGGGGAAGAAGTAAACTTCCTCTCTTCTGTTGATGGAGTTGAGTGCTGGGCCCAGTGGAGAGGTAAGTTAGTTGACCTCGGCCTCAGTAACCTCTATTACCGAGAAGACATGTGTAAGTTCATAGACAGAACCCTGGACCTAATAACAGACTTCCGAAATCAGCCGGATTTCGTTGGGGCGAAATTAGAGTATTTTCGGAATGGAGATTTCCGGGACATCCGGTTAGTCTACAAAGGTCGTATATTAAAAGTGTTCCTGGTTGCTGGCCAGGTAAACGAAACTTTCCTAATCTCGGAATCCGAGAGAATACTCCGAGCCTCCGGATTGTTAACAGAAGATTAGTATTTGTATAATGGAATTTTAACAATTTTGTGTTATAAGATAATTGCTAAATTATACGAAATAATTTTATAAGGAGATTATGAATTAATGGTAACTTATGTATACATAGTTAAGTGCCCAGAATGTGAAGACGAGTTCTTCGACTTCTTTGATGAAGCTAAGGACTTTGCTATGGGTTGCTTGACTAATAAACCTATTATTACTCAGACAGAGGTTAATAGAAACGACTTCGGCGAATGCACTGATCACCAGGACCTCGGTCAGGTATGGTCTTGGGAAGACCTTGTAAGTGACTCTGAGGTTACTACTGCTGGTATGGCAGAGGATCTCAATGCATTTGATGACTTTGATGTGGGTCCTCAAAGTGATGAGTTCGCACCCGTAGACTTTGATGAGTTTGCTTATGTTGACGATGAAGAAGTTTGTGCTAAGAAGCCTATTACTGAAGCAACTGAAATACCCTCAGATGATTATTATGTAATTACCACAACTGAAGGCACTACTAGATTCTATATTAAGAAAATTGACTTTAATTTGGGAGCACTCCCAGAGGAGCCTTATGATTGGTTTACTACTGATTTAAGCAACGCACAGACATTCGCTTCGGCTACAATGGCAGGCCAGTATTTCGTTGAGCGTAAGCTTGCTGATAACGTATTTGCTTTGGGACCTAATAATCGTAGAGTAAGATACTATGATTATGTTAAGACTCCGTATGAGTGTTGGTTAATCGATACCGGCGTTATGAAAGAGTCTTGTGAAAGAAAGCCTATCCCAGAAGGAATGACTATCGAGCAGCTCAAAGAAGAGATGGAAGAGAACGAGGATACAGTAGAGTGCACCTGGTGTGAAGAGCTCTTTGAGAAGAGCGAGTGTCGTAAGGAAGTTGACCTCGGCTGGCTCTGCGGTAGATGTGAGATGGCTATTAAGTCTAGAGGCGAGACCCTAACTTTCCGAGAGGGTAATTACTGGGATTTCCTTGATGAGGATGCTCAACTTACAGAAGCAAAATATCGTTATTCTTACTTGAATGGCGAAGCTTCTGCTAAGGAACAAATTATTGCTAAGCTTAAAGAAGATCAGTTTTTTGCAAAGTATATGCAGGGCGAGACTTTCAGTATTCCACTTTCTGAGCCTGAGCCTGGTAATCGCTTTGGTAAACAGACTGGCACTATTACTGGCTTTGATATAGTTGGTGATGCTATTAAGGTTTACTTTGAGCGCTATAACAGGCGTCAGGAGATGAGCTTACAGCAGATCACTAATAAATTTGTAAAGAAAGACACCCTCTGTCATAGATTTCTTACTTCTATTGAGACTTTCGCTCAAGAGGTAAACAAAACATTCGCGCCTACTCCTGCAGAGCGTGGCCGTGCTACCGTTGAACGCCGTAATATTAATGTATTTAAGACCTTGAAAGATACAGAAGGACTTGCCGAGGAATTTCAGCAGCATATTACTAACATCCACTATCTAATCCCTCTGGCTGCTGAATATAAACCAGAAGATATTCCTGATCGCTATGTAAAGAAAGACGGTACTGTAGTTGATGCTACAGAAGAAGACCTTATGAAAGCAGCGGATAATCTAAATAGTATTCGCGACAATTTCGAAGCTTTGGATTTCCACAATGCTATTGATCCGGCTAAGGTAACTGATAGACTTCTTTATATTAATAACGATACAAATACTCCTGCTGATAGCGCTTATAACATGGGTAATAGCTGGCACGCAAGCGCAAAGATCACTTTTGATTGCTCTCTTGGTGGACTTTCTAAGGCAGCACAAGATTTGATCTTTAATGCACAAGTTAATAGCTCTAGAGACAAGTTAAATAAGGAACTAAAGGTAATTGACTGCTATCGTCTGGCTAATGCCTTGGCTAAGTATTTTGATAATAATCCTAACTTTTATAAAAATAAGCCTGTAGTTGCAGAAGATACCAAAGAAGTTCATGATCTCGGTAACGAATACGATGGTGGTTATCCTGCAACAGCTGATAACCTTACTGAAGCCTCACTTGGGGATATCCTCAGTACTGCTAATGACGAGTACGGTACCAGTTATAGTGAGCGTGATTTCTTAGATGCTGAAGGCGTTGAAGATACTGCAGCTTTTGCTGATATCGAAACTCAGAATGAGATTACTGCCGAAGCACAGCGTAACAAGAGAATACGACAAGCATATGCTATAAACAAAGCAAAAGCTGCAAAGCTTGTTGATAATCCTTTTGACCTCGATTTCCCTGAAGTTTAAAATTAAATAAAATTTACTGTATAATATTAGGTAGCTGATGAGAGGACGTTGGCTACCTAATAAAAATAAATTACTAATAGGATGGTATTTTAACATGACAAAGAACATTAACAAGAAAGACGTAAAGAACACTGACAACGTAAATAAGCTTAAGCTTGAAAAGGACGTAAACAAGCTTGATAGCGAACTTACCTATGGCTTCTATTCTAAGCTTCTTAAGGAACCTTTTGATTCCTTGAGTGCTTTGATGGCCGCAGAGAAAGCTTACTGTGATGAGCTTAAGGCTAAAGAAGATAAGGCCGCTAAGAAGAAGGCTGAAGCTAAGAAAGTTGAAGATGCCTTCAAGGCTCTCAATGCTGCTCGCAAGACCTACAAGGAAGAGCTTACTCAGCTGACCAAGGAGTATAGTGAAGCTCTTGAGAACCTTAAGAAGGCTTTCGACCTTGGTAAGAAGGAGATTACTGATACTCTTGCAGCTGCTGAAGAAGCTTATGCAGCAGCTCTTAATGAGTTTGTTACAGCTCACCCTGAGGGATATCACCTTACTCTTAAGGATGGCGACTTTGAGACCACCTTGAGTAGCAAGACTACGACCGAGACTCCCAAGACTTCCTCCGGTTTCGGTACAATTTTCGATATCTTGTTCGGACTTTAATTAAAATCTAAAAAAGTTGTTGAGACACTTAAAATTTTAGATTTTATACTGTATAATATAGTATAAGATTAAAATCTTATAACAAGTTTCCTCCTTTGTTAAGGCACCATGATGCTTCCTCCAGTCATGGTGCCATTTTTATAAATTAATACAGGACATTTATTATGACAGACCCAGAAACAACACAATTAACACAAGAGATTATTAATAAAGCTCAAGAAGGTGTAATTAGACCTTTCAGTACCATCAAATTTTGGCGTGAGTTCCGGTATTATCGCGGCTTAGCTAAGGCAACTAAGATAGTTATTAAAACTTTGCAGGTTTTAGCAAATAAATTGTTTAAGGAATACTGCAAGGACGTAATTGCCGGAATTTCAGATATTACGAAACTACTTGCTTATCTCCAGATCTTAGACATCGCAGACTACTATATAGCTGACCTGGATACCATACAACAGATGATAAAAGATTATGACGATTATCTTGGAAACTGTAATTTCCTTAATTTCGTTCGTGCCTTTTTCGGAGCCGAGAGGGAAACCTGATGGAACATTCTTTGACTACTTTATTTCATGCATATGCAGACCTGGAGAAACCTCCGGTAGTAGAGCTACTTAATAGTGAACGTAAGCTTGTCGGAGCGATCTATTTCAATAACTTTAGGTACAAGAACTTTGTGGTTACTGAAACTACCACCTCGGAGAAGTATTACTTGTACGTAGACGGTCTTGGAATTTATTTCTCTTATTACCAAAAAATTAACACATAATTTATCGTATAATATTATGCGGTAGAATGTATTCATGGCGTCATGGATGGTGGATTTAGGTCTACCATCCATCTCTTTTTAAGACTAGAAATTGCTGAAAATTCAGCTAAATTAAATACAGAGGAGTTCATGCTCTTTTGGCATATTTTAAGAAAGAAAGGTATAATGTATGCAAAGAGTTATTAAGCGTGATGGCCGAGAAGTAGAGTTTGATAAGGCTAAGATTATCAAAGCAATTTCCCAGGCTAATCAAGAAATCGTTAAGTCAAAGCAGATTGGTCCCAGAAAGATTAATCAGCTCGCAACTATTGTGGAGGAGAAGTGTTCGGAGTATAAGCGTGCTATTAAGGTCGAGGACATTAATGACCTTATTGAAGACGAGCTTATCTTCCGAAACTATAACGAACTCGTCCGCGCATTTATTAAATACAGATACAATAAGGATCTTGTTAGGAAGTCGAATACTACAGACGACTCTATCTTGAGTCTTATTAATCTTAGCAACGAGGAACTCAAGCAGGAGAACGCGAATAAGAACCCGGTAGTCAATTCCACTCAGAGAGACTACATGGCAGGTGAAGTATCCAAGGATCTTACTAGAAGACTTATTCTTCCCAAGGAAGTAGTTAAGGCTCACGATGAGGGAACTATTCACTTCCATGATTCGGATTACTTCGTTCAGAAGATGCACAACTGCGACCTTGTTAATCTCGAGGACATGCTCCAGAACGGAACTGTAATCTCCGGAACACTTGTTGAGAAGCCTCATAGCTTCGCTACTGCTTGTAATATCGCTACACAGATTATCGCGCAGGTAAGTAGTAATCAGTATGGTGGGCAGAGTATTACTTTGTCACACCTTGCCCCATTCGTAGATGTCTCTAGACAGAAGATTAGAGAAGAGGTCACCAAGGAACTTACTGATGTAGTTGGTTTGCAGTCGGATTATATCGAAGCCGAAATTGACACAATTACAGAAAAGCGTGTAAGAGCGGAAGTAAAGCGTGGAGTACAGACTATCCAATACCAGGTCAACACTCTACTCACTACTAATGGTCAGGCTCCCTTCATCACAGTGTTCATGTATTTGAATGAGGTGAGTGACAAGCAGACTAAGGATGATCTCGCGATGATCATCGAGGAAGTTCTTCTTCAGAGACATGAGGGAATCAAGAATGAGAAAGGTGTCTGGGTTTCCCCGGCTTTCCCGAAGCTTGTGTATGTTCTAGAGGAAGATAACATTCGAGAGGGATCCGAGTACTGGGAACTCACTAAGCTTGCAGCACAGTGCACCGCAAAGCGTTTAGTCCCTGACTACATTAGTGAGAAGATCATGAAGGAACTCAAGGAAGGCGGATGCTTCGCTCCAATGGGATGTAGATCATGTCTCTCCCCGTGGTATGATGAGAAAGGAAAGCAGAAGTGGTACGGTAGATTTAATAAGGGAGTAGTAACAGTTAATCTCCCGGATGTCGCTTGTTCCGCTGACGGAGCTAACTATGCTAAGGATCTCAATAGTTTCTGGAAGAACTTTGATGAAGTACTTGAGCTCTGTCACAAAGCTTTGCTTTGCCGCTATGAAAGACTCAAGGGTACAGTAAGTGATGTCGCTCCTATCTTGTGGCAGCATGGTGCAATCGCTAGACTAAAGAAAGGTGAGACTATCGATAAGCTTCTTACTGGTGGTTACTCCACTATCAGCTTGGGATACGCCGGTTTGTGGGAATGTGTAGTAGAACTTATTGGTGAGAGTCTTCTTACTGAGAAAGGCCAGGAACTCGGACTCGAGATCATGAGATACATGAACAAGAAGTGCGATGACTGGAACAAGGAACTCTATCTTGGATTCGGTATCTACGGAACTCCACTAGAATCCACTACTTACAAATTCGCTAAGTGCTTGCAGAAACGCTGGGGCGAAATTCCAGGAGTTACAGATAAGAACTATATTACCAACAGTTATCATGTTCATGTAACTGAGGTTATCAATCCTTTCGAAAAGCTTGCTGTAGAATCTAAGTTCCAAAGACTTTCTTCCGGTGGCGCAATCAGTTATATTGAGAGTGCTAACCTGGATAACAACATCGAAGCTGCCCTCTCGGTAATCCAGTACATCTATGATAACATCATGTACGCGGAACTCAACATCAAGTCTGACTACTGCCAGGAGTGCGGCTGGGATAAAGAGATCTGTATTGTAGAAGATGATTCCGGTAAGCTGGTTTGGGAATGCCCTAACTGTGGTAACCGAGATCAGAGTAAGATGAATGTCGCTAGAAGAACTTGCGGATACATCGGAACGCAGTATTTCAACCAAGGAAGAACTGCCGAGATTAAAGATCGCTTCGTACACCTAGACTGTCTTGAGTGTGGGTGTTAAATGAGATACAATACTATTAGACAACTTGATATTGCAAATGGACCTGGTTGTAGAGTATCCCTGTTCGTTCAGGGATGCTCCTTCAACTGCCCCGGCTGCTTTAACACTATCGCTAAAGACTTTGAGGGTGGTAAGGAGTTTACTGAGGATACACTTACTCAACTTCTAGAGCTCGCTAAGCCTGCGCATATTAGTGGTTTGAGTATCCTAGGTGGTGAACCTCTTCACCCGCGTAATCGCGCGTCCGTTCTAGGTGTCACCAGAAGATTTAAGTCGGAGTACCCGGACAAGACTATCTGGCTTTGGACCGGTTACTTGTGGGAAGATGTGGCCGAAGATCTCGCTACTTCCGGTATCGATGTAGTAGTAGACGGACAGTTTAAAGAAGACCTCAAAGATTTAAGACTTAAATATCGTGGCTCTTCGAACCAGAGAGCTATAGATATAAATGAAACAATTAGAACCGGAAAGGTTACATTATATAAATAAGGAGATAGAAATGCAACTTTATGTTATTTACAACAGCGACGAAAATAATGGTGAGTATTCTTACTTGGATATGGATACTGATAGAGCCGCTGCAGAAAAGAAGTTTAAGACAGAACAGCTGAAGGAGTTCCTTAGCAATGGCGGTCGCTGTGATATCGATTATCTTAGACTAGTAGAAGTTGAGGTATCTGACGCAGACTACGCGGTGATGGCCGGCGAGGATGAAGACTGCTATTTCGCAGACGAAGACTTCGATGATTTCGCTAGAGAAATTAATGAGGATCCTAACAGCAAGCTTATTCTAGCTACCTCAGGAGACCAGGCAGGAATGCAACTACATCAGTACTGGTTGGACAACCAAGCTAAGTATCCTCAGATTCCTGTAGATATCGCGGGTGACGACGACTATTACTTTGACTTCATGGAAAATCTTTACACAGAAGATGTAGCAGCATATGATAAACTTATTGATGACTTCATTAAGTCTGGCAAGTTTAAGGCAACTGTTTAACGTTTAAATATATAAACAAAACCAAACATTTCGTTTAAAATAACAAACATTAAAGGATAATTGTGCACTATGTATGATTATCCTTTTTTATTTTTTGAAACTTTGTTAGTTTTGTCAGTTTCTTTTTTGCTTGAAATATGTTATAATATATAATGTAATCGACACGACGGAGGACATGCATAATGAGCAAAATTACTATTAACAAGCAGGCTGAGTACATCACAATTTCTGAACATCAGGGTAAGATGACTTTGATTCCTTCTATCAGCACCAGTAAGAAGCTTAATGAGAACTGTCAGAGAATGAGCTGCTCTAATAACAGTAATTGCATCTGCACACACTGTTATGCAGACAAGACCATGGCAATGTATCCTAACCTTGCAAAAGCTCTTGTTAATAATACGGCAATCCTCACTCGTGAGCTTACCTTTGACGAGATTAAGGAGATTGCAAAATTCTTCCTTAATACTTCTATTGCGCGATTTGAGTCTTTTGGTGACCTCAATAATGAGACCCAACTGATTAACTATATCAGAATTGCAAGAGCTGCAAGACATACTAAGTTTGCACTCTTTACCAAACAGTATCCCATTGTAAAGAAGTACTTTGAAAGCGGTAAGAGATTTCCTGATAACGTAACTTTGATTCTTTCGAGTCCTTACATTGATCATACTCTCACGGAGTCTTTGGTCGATTCCTTCAAGCAGTACCACAGAAGAGTTATCACTTTTACGGTAACTCGATTTATTACTAATCCTGCTATCAACTGTGGCAAGAAGAAGTGTGTAGAATGTAGAAACTGTTATGATGCTAAGAATCCTAAGAATGTTGTAGAACTTCTTAAATGATATACATAACTGACAAAACCGCACAGAAAACTTTTTAAACTCTGGTGGTTTTGTCAGTTTACTTTTGGATCAAAATACGTTATAATATATATGTAAGTTAAAGAGCGGAGGAAATTAAAATGAGTAAATTTAATGTTGGTGATATTATTAAAGCAAAGCCTGAGTGGCTCGGACCTCGTGAGACCGGAGAAGAGAGATACCTTGTTCTCGAAGATAGAGGCAATAAAACTTTAGTTGCCTATATCGATGTGAATCATGTCTTCTCTTTTGGAAGCACTCATGTCTACGCAGACGAGTGGATGGAGCTCGATCCTAATCCGTCTAATGAGGTTCTTATGACTGTCCTCGATATGGCAAACGGAAAGATGTGAGACCAAGATGAGACACAGAATGCACGAAGTTAAAGTAAAGAAGCCGGACAATATCATTCAGGTTCGAATTGATATTTCGACTGTTCCATCTCAAGACAGAAAGTTTAGCCGGCTGAAAAATAAAGCTCAGGTCTTTGATGACCGCAGAAAGAGAAAACCTAAGTATAAACCTAATTACACGGAGGACTAAAGATGCTTAACTACAAGATTTATCAGATCAAGAATGTCGCAGACACTGACTATGCTTTCCGTGGTTTTGATCCTAAGAAGTTTAACTTTGCAGACTACGAGTGCCGATACGAAGGTGAGTATATTGATCACCCTATTGACTATGAGACCGGCGAGCAGAGAACCGCCACCGATATTCTTGAGGAACTGTTTGTGCAGTTCAACGTCAGCAGACCTCATGACTTTAAAGGCCACTCCATGTCTATGAGTGATGTGGTTGAGCTGGAGAAGGATGGTAGAAGATTGTTTTTCTACTGTGACACTTTTGGGTTTAAACTTTTGGATTTTGAGCCTATTTGATTTGGAGGAGTAATAAATGAATAAGGAAGTCTTTACTAAAATCCAGAGTCGCCTCGAAGCTCGTATCTCTAAATGCGAGCTTGTATTCTATGGTATCGAAACTACCGAAGACCTTAAGAAGCTTACGATCGAGAGGGCTCAGCATCTTCAGCGGTTCTGTAAAGAAGAGGAGTCTGTGATGGATAAGTTTGTTCAGAGTGACCTCTATCATCTTATTGGTATGGGACAGCTCACTCCTCCACAGATGGCTAAGCTTACTTTCCTCACCAGAGACTGGCTTAAGTACAGAAGTACTATCAAGACTATCGCGATGAACTTCGATAAGATCTCCCAGCTTCCTGGCTTGCCTGCGCACTCCTCCTACAGACTCCGACTCTGGGATGATATTGTTTTGAGTTCTTCGATAGAAGCTCCGGCAGAAGGTTTGCCTTACGCAATCTCTGGAAACTTGATTCAGGTTCTTCCCTCTCGTCTCCCGGAGTTTCTTCAGTTCTGGTCTCAGAAGGCGAAGGTCCAGTTCTTTGTAGAGAACTTCGAAGCTAAGATCAAGTCTAGCTCGGAGTACGGGGGTATCAGATGGACTGTCGATCACCTTGGTAACTACGTCGGGGTTATCAAGCAGCCCAATGTTCAGCAGCTCTTTGAGGGATGTGCACAGAAAAATAATTAAAGTCTGTGCAGTTTGTCGATTTACAAACCATTGAAAATATGTTATAATAATATAGTAAGTTCAGTGAACAAACTAAGGAGGATTATTATGAACGAGAATCTTAACGAAGCTTTTGATGTTGATGAGCTTGAGGACTTTGAGGCCAACGAAGAGATCACCTATCTGGTTTGTGCTCTCGGGTACAATGAAGATGATGAGCCCACGGACTGTGAAGTCTATCTCGAAGAGTTCGAAGACCCGGCTGAAGCTATCACCTATGCAAAGCAGGTTGACCTCGGACAGATTATTCAAAAAGCTGTGGAACAGAAGCAAGATATCTCTGAGACTTCTTACTTCAGTCTTGAGGTTGAAACGGTGGTTATGTGTGAGGATCCCGAAGACGGAACCGAGAATATTGATACTGTATGGGAGACTCAGATCAGTATTGATTAATTCACAATTTGTTTACTTTGTTGTAGCACTTTCGTAGCAATCTTATGTTATAATATATAATGTAATGAACAAATGGAGGAACGCAAATGCTGCACATTGAGTTTGAGTATCGGGATCAGTACACCAACGGTCGTTGGAACAAACAGGAATGCATAGTCTCTTCTCTGGCCGAATGCAAAAGAATATATGGCCTTGGTATTGACTGTGACTACCGAATTTTGTCCGTAGAGGAGGTTTGAGTATGCCACTATTCGATAGTAAGGCCCACCCCATAAACCATCACTGGAAGAACCATTATTTGCTTCTGGAAGGCATCCGGCAATCGGGTATCGTGAACATGTGGGGAGCAGCTCCTTATTTGGCAGAGCTTGCTGGTATAACTCAGAGTCTGGCTAAAGATGTTCTTATGAGCTGGATTACCAACTATGACGAGCTGAAGGACACTTACTGGCCCAGCCAGAAGGTATATGTGAATCTTACAGATATTACGGAGGATTAAGATATGTTTTACACGAAGTACGTCGACATCGCGAATGTAAAGTCCATGTGGAATTTCCTGCACGATCATTTTCAGTACTATACCTTGAATAGCTGGAATGGCCGGAAGTCTATTGCACATAACGTCAAGCTCTATAACCTTGGGCTCGACGGTGACTGGACTGTCGCCATGAGCTACCTCTTCGATGTGAACGATGCGGGAGGTCTTCAGATCTTTATTGATGACATGATCAAGGAGTTTGAGGACAAGAACCTTGGTTACAAGGTCGGCTTCAATGGCAGAAGCAATGGTTACCTTGTTATTTATAACGCGGATAACTACAGAACCATTCTCCCTGACTTCATTACCGACTATGATAGTTATGAAGACTTCAAGCAGGATATGAAGGACTATTACGGCTCCAAGGTTACCGACTTCAAGAGAGAACTCCGAGACTTGACTGAGACTGTTAGGGAGTTTGATAAGCTATGTGATGCTCTCAGAGATATTGTGAATGAATTCTCTAAGAGAAGCTTTGACACTGATAAGCTTGAGGCTGCCCTTGAGTGGTTCGACAATGCCTACGGAGATGATCTTGTTTGTCTTGGTCTCAAGGGTCCTGTGCTTGAGGGTGACAGAGTAAAGCTCAATGACATCGAGCACTATAGTGCCTTTATGCACTGCTTCCGTGATTGTCTTGGTGAAGACAAGAACAGAATTACCGGTAACAATGGTTACATGTGGTTGAAGGAACGTTAATTGTGAACACCTTGTAAACAAATGCCAAAAGGGGTTTACAAGAACTGGAAGTTGCGTTATAATATACTAGTACACGACAAAACATACGACTTGATAAATTTACAGGAGACACGGACATGCTTAATGAAACTAAAAGAGATCTTACCGTTTGTGCTAGAAAGCTGAGCCAGCCTTATGAGAGCTACTCTATCGATGAGCTGGCGGATGCTTATTGTGACGCAATTGACAACAACAATGAAACCCTGAAGGATATTTATATCTCTGCTCTGATCCTTAGATTCTGGTCTAAGATCGACAAGATGTATAAGTCTAATACTGTAGCTCCGAGCTTGGAGTATGAGGACTTCTTCGAGTGGCTCTATGAAGCTATCGAGTATGCCTGCAAGTATCGCGGCTGGAAAGACCCTACCAAGAACCTGAATGCTCAGCAGTGTATCAACAAGTGTATTGAGACTATCAAGCTTCAGAAGTACTACAACCTTCGCCTTGATAAGAACAAGACTGTTAATTACTGCACCAGCATGAATGCTCCCGTCTGTGGTGCAGAAGATGACGAGTCTAAGTCTCTCGGTGATACCTTGGAGGCCGAAGAGAGAGTTGATGATCACAGTACTGATGCAGTTGTATCTCTGATACAGAGATATATCAACAACAACAAGATCATCGAAGCTATCTTGCTCGACAACATTGCCTTCAATGATGTTCAGAAGCATACCAAGAAGGTAGTTAAAGCTACTAATGCCGAAGGTGAAGTATATAAGTACACTGAACACAGCTCTGAGTTCTGGCCCTACAAGCTTGTTCAGATCGTAAGCCAGCTTCCCAGTACATACAAGCGGTCTTTCATGACTCGCTATAGAATTTCTGAAGAGAAACTCTCCACTGTTCTTGATGCTCTTGACAAGGTCAACAACCAGAAACTGTACAAGTATCTGAAACTGACTCTTGATGAGCTCAGAGTATCCTATGTGATGTAAAAACTTTAAGAGGTTGGTCAAAAGCCAGCCTCTTTTATTGTATAATATAATAAGAATGTTTGTAGGAGGACTTTATTTTGTACCTTGATTTATTTGATGAGCTAAGACTTAACAAAAGACTAATAAAAATTGCTGGCTTTGAGGTCGCTGCCTACTGGGCAGAGCTTCAGAGTATCCTTAAACAAGTAGTAAAGAAGCAGACTATGGATGAGAGAGGCTTCTTCCCTCTCGATAGAGACTTCATGGAGAGGGAGACTACGCTGACTGTGGCTAAGCAACTCAAGTGCGATGAAAAACTTATTAGCTTAGGAGTACTCCTAAAGGACCCTGAAGACCCGAATAAGCTTTCTATTGCAGTAAACGGCATGGTCGCAGTGATCACAGACGAGGATACCACTAAACTCAGGAAAGGCGGTAAGACTTCTGCAGATGCTAAAGCTGCGAAGGTTGCTGGGATTAAAGCAAACATGAAGAAAGCTATCCTTGAAACGGACTACAACACTCGTATTGCCTACGAACGTTGGATCGATGGTATGGTAGATGCCCAGAACTGCAAGTTTACTAAGGCAGTGGTCCAACTCTTTGAGAAGACGGTTACAGAGTACACTCAGGACAGAGCCCTACGTATTAAGATCATTGAAATCGCTACCACTAATAGCTACAAGGATGCTACTTGGGCCATTAACAGAATTTATAACCCCGGAAAGTACCCCACTCCTTCTGTAGCAGCAAACCCTCAGAAGATTTGTACTGGTGTGTCTGATACCACCTTCTAATAATACTGCACAAAAACTTTTCGTGAAACTTCCGAAATTTCGTTTATTTCGTCGGTTTACAAAGTCCTCAAAATGTGGTATAATATATATGTAATCAAAACTGAGGAGGAACAGATATGGAACTTACGAAAATTCAAATGGTGCAGGATTTTGAAGAACTCTATGAAGAGTACCTTGAAGCAGCAAGCAATGAGAGACTTTGGGCTAAAGGTGCTGAAGATCAGGAGACGGCTCAAATGCATGAAGAGAATGCAGAGCATGCTCACATGATGGCTCAGATGTATCACAGAATGGCAAAGTACCCTGATGCTGTTCTTAAACTGTTTATGGAGGTCTGAGTATGGAAACTGTTAAGCTTGATATTACAACCAAAGAAATTTCCCGCAAGCTTCTTCATGAAGGTTACACCAAGAAAGTGGAGTGTAAGAACTACTGGGATTCCCACGGCAAAAGAGTAGAGTATGCACCCACTCAGTATAAGTTCGATAGTGAGAAGAAGTTCGAGATCTGGGAAATCGAGACTGAGACCTACTATCCGGGAATCGACTACACTCAGACTTCCGCCTACTGGAAGCTTCTTGTTGAAGGCAAAGAGCTTGACCCTAATCTCGGTTGGCTCATGGAATACAATCACCTTAAGACTAAACTCAAGCTCGACTGCTGTGTCGGCTGTGGCTAATTAAAATATGGAGGATAATACAAATGAAGAAAACTAAGTATCTTGGATTGAAGGTTGGAAACTGGCAATGCACTTACGTGGGAGTCGACAGAGTCCAGCCTGCGTATACTCAGAAGCTTGATGAGTACGGTAAGAAAATTCGCAGTAAGAGACCTGGGCATCAGAGCTACTACTACATCTTTGAGCGACTTACTTCTGATCAGAAGGCTATGAAGATGATCCGACTCGGCTACTGGCAGGCTAAAAAAGTTCTGCGTGGTGAATGTACTGTAGAATACTTTGCAGAAAAAAAAGAGCGTAAGCGTTCTCAGGTATTTAAGAATAAGGTAAGTTACAGCTTCTGTGATTGACCTTACATAAAGAGGCACCTTCTGGTGCCTCTTTTTTAGTATAAAAATATACAGAAAACTTTCTAAAGTTTGTGCACTTTGTCAGTTTACAACTGGACGATTTTATGTTATAATATATATGTAATCAAGCAAAGCATTAGGAGGAAAACAAAATGACTAGAATCAATCTTATCAAGTATGGTTTCATCAGATTCCCTGAGGAGGATTTCTCTGACGACGGCAACAGATTTACCTGCTATCGTTTCTCTGATACTAACAGCCACATCTCGAAGCTCGTCGTAGATGGTCAGGCTTATCTTTCTGTTCATGTCTCCGGCCAGCTTCCTTACGAAGTTTATTCTAAGCTTCCTTATTATAAAGAAGCAACTTGGGATTTCAATGGAATCTCTGTTGCTAGCCTGACTGATGAGATGCTTCAGGATTTCTTCAATGCTTGTGTGATGTACGAGAAAGAATATCGGGCAGCGGAAGCTTCTATCGAGTATCCTTGTGAACTCGAGCTTCAGCACAAGTGTGTCAGAATTCAGAGCAAGCTTACTCGTGAGATGAAGGAACTTGAGGACCTGATGGGTGAGCACGCAGTGGAAGCGGCTGTTAAGTTTTCTAAGTGGGAATGGGAGCAGCTTCAGAAGTATCTTACTTACATGCTTCAGGAGTTGAGCAAGTATAATCCTGATAAGTTTGTTCCTGGTATTCTCGGAAAGGCTGAAAGCTTCAACTTCCTTCAGAATAAAGAGGATACTGAGCCGACTTACTGGTACAAGTCTATTAAAGAAATGTTCCAGAAGTATTCTATTTGTTAATCCCGCCGGCAAAGCACACAGAAAAATAAATAAACTCTGTGTGCTTTGTCAATTTACAAACGTCTTAATTTGTGGTATAATATATATGTAATCACGAATGACACGGAGGATAAGTTATGAGAATTACCAAGTCTGATATCAAGAATGCAATTGGTCTTACTCCTGCCCGTTTGGATAAGACAGACATCAGGGCAATGAAATCTATACTCCTTGGGTTCTATACTCCTAAGGATGCTAATTGGTCTTGGGAACTTCATGCCATTTCTGTGAACGATGTTCCTATGGTTGTCGCAGCTCGTTTCGGTTATATCGTTGCAGAAGGAGAAAACTAAAAATGAAGAAAGTTTATATCGTGGTTGAAGACGGTTTGGTCCGAGAAGTATTTTCTGAAGACTCTGAAGTCGACATCGAGATTCTGGACCTTGATACTGATGACAACACAGAGTATGATGACCTGTGGGAAGAGATCAACAAACTGCGTAAAACAACTACAAAGGTTTACTAAGGAGGCAGCTATGGGATATTGTGTTGAGTGTGGTTTTCAGAATGACGAGCTCTTCAGAACCGCTTATGGAGAAGTACTTTGCTATGAGTGCTGGAGTGAGTATGTCTGTACTTCTACTGGAAGAGTAGAACATTTCATTGCTATCTGTGAAGGCGCATGTCCTATAGAGATGTTCGATGCTGATGAGCTTGGCCTTGTGGTACAGAGCTACTTGGAACACAAGGAAGAACTCGACTACGAACCTGCTCAGTTGCTTGCTCTCGAAGAAAAGGCCCAGGAACTTGGATTACTTTAATGGAGGATACATAAGATGACTACACTTTTCCACTTCAGAGACTTCGTGAAGGAGATTACTTCTTCTAACTCCCGCAAGTTTAAGCAGGAAGTACTTGAGAAGTACCGAGAGAATGTTTTTGTTCTCACTTACCTGCAGTATGCCTTTAATCCCTACGTCACTTTTGGGATTTCGACCAAGAAACTTCATAAGAAAGTCGGACCTAATGAGATTGATGGAGTAAAGTCGGTCTTGTTCCTCCTCGACTACCTTAAGGAACATAATACCGGCTCTGATAAGGTTATCGCTCTCTGTCAGGAAGTCTTGAATAACGTTGCCGCTTGTGATCGTGAGGCAGCGGATATTCTTGAGAAGCTTATCTGCAAAGACCTTTCTATTGGCTGCGATGCTAAGATTATCAATTCTGTAATTCCTAATCTTATTCCCACTTTCAATGTTCAGTTGGCGCAGAAGTTCTTCGAGAAGCCTGAGAGAGTAATCGGAAAGCACTTTGCAGTTACGACCAAGATTGACGGCGGTCGTATTATTGCGCTCAAGGACAACGGTCAGGTAAGTTTTTATACTCGAGCAGGTCAGAAGTATGAAGGACTTGTTGATCTCGAGCGAGAGATGATGACTTTGATGCCGGATAACACCTGTCTTGATGGTGAGATCACTCTTCTTGACCCGAGAGGGCTGTCCTCTAAGGAGCAGTACAAGGAGACTATGAAGATCACTCGCGCAGATGGTGAGAAGCATGGTATCAAGATGATCGTCTTCGACTGTATGACTGCAGAAGAGTTTAAGAAGCAGGACTGCCCGGACGACTACGGAACTCGTAGAGCCATGGCACAGGTTATGTTGTCTGCAGCAGAGTTCAAGTACTTTGAGCTTCTTCCTATTCTCTACGCAGGTAATGATACTGCCAAGATTCTCGAACTTCTTGATGAAGCTATCGCTAACCAAGAGGAAGGTGTCATGATCAATATTACTGATGCGAAGTACGAGTTTGGCAGAACCTGGAACCTGATGAAGGTTAAGAAGATGAGTACTCTTGACCTTGAGGTAGTCGGATACGAGGAAGGGGCTGGAAGACTTAAGGGAACTCTTGGTGCTTTGCACGTAAGATACAAGAACGGTAATATCGTGAAAGTCGGTTCCGGGTTTTCAGATGAACTTAGAGCTCTCATCTGGCTCGAGCCTTTGGACTTTGTAGGCAAGATCATTGAGGTCCAATATTTTGAGTCCACTACCAATGCAGATGGTGGGGAGTCCCTTCGCTTCCCCGTGTTTAAGGATTTCCGCCCCGACAAAACCAAAGCCGATTATTAAATTAATAATTTAATAAATTAATAAAAGCGCACAGATAAATTTTTAAAAGTCTGTGCGCTTTGTCGATTTACAAAGTACCAAAAACGTGATATAATATAAATGTCAGTTGAACGACTGCTCAACTACTCACACATTTAATTACTAAGGAGAAAACATCATGACGACTACTTACAAGACTACTGATTACGAAACTGCTGAAGCCTTGAGAGATGCTATCAACTCTGATCTTTCCCAGCTTGCCTATCCCTTTGCTGTCAGACACAAGGTCTACGGAGAAGGTCAGCTTACTTTTGTTAAGGCACCTTTGATCGGCGGCAGCTTGTATGCTACTATCGATTTCGCAGCTGGTACCAAGACACTTGCTCTGGATATCGTTTTGGCAGCACAGTTGCTCGAGATGGATGCGGTCCTTACTGCAGTACTCCTTAAGGCTCAAACTGCGTTTAAGGCTGATTTTGTGACTCGTGACCAAGCCAAGAGAGAAGCTGATCGACTTGCTCGTGAGCAGGAGCGTGAAGCAGCAAAGAAAGCAAAGGAAGCGAAGGAAGCTGAAGAGAAGTATCAGCGGACCAAAGCTAATGCGATCAGAGACTTTGAAGCAAGAACTCAAGTTGCTAATCCCAAGAGTACAGCAGATGAGTTCTACTATTCCCTTGGTTGGCTCGCTACTCATGCTGGTACTGTAAGTGCAGTTCTTCCTGATTACCTTGAAACTGCTTTCACCAATCATTTTGGTGCAGAAACTCCTCGTAGAGTAGTAGACTCTAAGCATCGTGGTCCTGCTGGTTGGCAGGCTCAGTGGTCTTGGTCTTTCACTATCTCTATTAAGAAGTCTGATCTCGTTCCCGCTTTCTTGTCTGATAAGGTTAATACTTCTGGTAATAAAGTTTCCGACACTTCTTTCATTTGGGACCTTGTAGAAAACTACTGCTTTCAGTTCGGTAAGAAGCAGGACGTAGAAGCCATCAGAGCCTGTGTTCCTGCTGACAAAATCGAGTTCTTTGAAGCTGGTTTGTCTGCATAACGTACATACCTAAATAAAGCGCACAGAAAAATAAATAAAGTCTGTGCGCTTTACCTATTTACAAATGGCTTGAAATGTGATATAATATAAATGTAATCAAGCAGGTTACAAATACTAAAGATAAAGAGGAACTGAAAAATGGGAAAGACTATTAACCTTACTCGAGTTGAAGGCTGCTATTCTAAGGAGCTGAGAGAAGCTGCTCCTACTATCGCTTTTATGCTCAAAGAGCCGAAAGTATCTTTTGATGAGATGCAGCAGACAGTTCTCAGCATTGTAGAGCTCGCTACCATCAACGCCGCAGCAAAGAAGCGTTTCATCAAAAATTTGCACGAGTGCGCTTCCAAACACGAGATCGATAAGCTCTGCTATGATGCCGTAAAGCACGGGATGTACTATCATCCCAATAGCCGAGCAGTCTAAGTACATATAATAGGAGGAAAGAAAATGATCGTACATAACGAATACCTTGGTTGGCAGATCGAGTGGTCTCAGAATATGCAGGACACTCTCTGTAACCTTGCGGTAAGAGATGAGGAACTTTGGGATAAGCTCAGGGAGTTTGTCCACGAGAAGTTTAAGAACGTCGACACCTTTCACACGGACGGTGTAACTTTTCTCTGGGCCTTTGAGTCTAAGGACGCGGCAAGAGAGTGTGAGAAAGAAATGAAGAAGAGAGTCTGCGCTTGGGTCACCGCTTATTGTTAAGGAGGATAAAAGAATGAAATACTTCAGAGCAGTTAACAAAGATGATGTCACGGACGTACTCTACGTTTCTGGTAATCGTGACGCAGACACTCTTGAGCAAGTTATGGAGAGACTTCAGCTTGCAGAGTACGGGTACAAACTCGTAGAGTGCACGCAGGAAGAGTTCGATACTATGACTCAAGATCAGAACGACTACATTCTGAATGTCGGCAACGACCGTTATAACCTTGATCCTTTTGCTTCTGCTCACACTGAGTTCGAGGCGATCGAGAAAGCCCAGGAACTTCGTAAGACCTGGAAGTGTGTTGAGGTAGTTTATATGCCTCAGGATAATATCGATATCAATGACATCATCTGGTCGGACTACGACTGTGATTAAAATAACATAAAAGGAGAACTTAAATGAGAAAGAGTATTTGTATTTTGCTGGCCCTACTGATGGTCTGTACTTCCCTTCTGCTTCTCTCGAGTTGCGGAAACAGGGACTGGATCGACACCACCTACACCTATGACTACGCTATCATCGAGTTGCCCAACGGAGAGGTAGTCGAAGGAGAAGTCGAAGAGTGGCGAGACTATGATGGCGAGCAGATCCAGATTAAGATGAAGGATGGAAACATTTACTTAACCAGTACTTATACCGCTACCCTAGTTCAGACTCGAAATAAGTAACCAAACCTTTTACAGCCGTGCTTTATGGAGGGAGCTTTAAGATGAAGTAGCAAGTTAAGGTGATTGGATTTATTTTATGTTTAAGTGAGCCGATCGAAATACTAGTTGTTGCCTTGGAGGGGCTTAATAAAATGAAGTAGCTACATTAGTTGAATAGAATATTTAATATAATAATGTAATAGAGAAGCCGGCAAGTATTAAGCTCCCGGCTTCTTTTATATATTATGCACAGAAAAAAAAGTTAAAGTTTGTGTAATTTACCTATTTACAAAATATGACAATTGTGGTATAATATAAATGTAAACGAAACTTGGAGGATTACGAAAGATGAAAACATTTAATCACATCAGCGACTGTTGGGAAGCTATTAAAGCTTGTAAGACTATCGACGAGGTAAACGAAGTCCTTGATGATATTCCTCGTAGATTTGGAGAATGGTGGGTAGACGTAGTTTATCCTGATGGCTGTCCTTGTTATGAGGTTACTAATCATTACTATGATGGTCAGCTTGATGACTATTATACTGACGAGGAAACTCTTGATATTCCTGTAAGTGAGGAGGACCTGTGATGAGAAACATTACTTATAAGTACGAAGTTGGCGATACTGTGATGTTTAAGGTATCGTTTAAGAATCCCTCTTGTGGTCTCGTAGGTAGAGAGGGAAAGACTGCGAAAGTCACTGGACTTGCTAAAGCTTATAACAACAAACCTCATTACTACCTTGATGGTGATGAGACTACTGTCTATCCTGAAAGTCTTTTTAGCGGGAGGTACGAAGATGTTTAAGTTTAATAAAGGCGACAAAGTTAAAATTCTCTTTGCTGAAATGTTTGCTGGTATCTTCGGAGGTACTTCTATTAGTACTGTGCCTGTCGACTCTTGTGAAGTCACTGCTTGTAGAATTCATAACGGAGAACATCAGTATAAACTCAAAGGCTACACTGGCTGGTGGGCCGAATACAATCTTACTAAAGCTTAAGGAGGATACATAAAATGGTAAGTTACTTTAAGACTCAGTGGTTTCGTATCTTTATCGGGCTCGCTTGTTTTGTCTGTTGTATCGTGATTGCTTGTACTTCTACGACAGTAGCGGACTCTGTAGAAGGACTCTACATTACTATGCGAGATACTTTCAGATTCTTCGGTTGGTTTCTTGCTTCTTGCTTCTGGTTTATTATGTCTTATATCAATTATCACGAAGAATGTCTTAAGAAGCTGAATGAAAGAATCGAAGCTCTTGAAACTCGGGCAATTACAGATATTGAAGAAACCTTTCCAAACCATTATATTGTTAAAAGAAGACTTGGACCTGATAAGGAGTAAAGAGTAATGAGATGTAATATCAAGAACAAGCAACTTCCTCATAAGTGTCCCAAGTGTGGAAGCAAGCTTAAATCAGAGAAGTGTAAGTGTGGACACACGGTATGTCAAGAAGAAACTAATGAAGAGAAAGCTTGGCTGAGACGAATGTCTTACGGCGAGAGCTTGTGGTAACATGAGTTGGATAATTGTTTTGGGAATTCTTGTAATTCTCGCCGGCTTTGTATCGTATCTTATAATGAATGACTTTACATAATTGGAGGAACTAAAGATGATCACGGCAGCACAAGCAAAAGAAAAGACGCTGGATAGAATCACTCAGATCGCAAAGGAGTTTATTACTAACTGTGCAGAGCCTGCTATTGACGAAGCTGTAGCGGAAGGTAAGTTTAAGGCAACTCCTAGTTTTGAGGGTGTTGTTAGTCCTGCGGCAACAGGAGCGGCAGTAGTAGAGCTTCTTCAGAAAGAAGGTTTTGAGGCAGAGCATGTCTGCTATGACAACGTTAACGGATATGCTAACTACATTCGGATTAAGTGGGAGCACGTATGAAAGAAAAGAAACTCTACGTAATCAAATATTCTAATGGTCAGTATTCCTGTGGAATGAAGAAGTTCAGTGATCAACTTCGGCACGCACAGATCTACGTGAGTAAGAAACTCGCTACTGAACAAGCACAGAGCTACGTCGACCGAGTCGATGATTACACCCATAAAATGGTTGCTCCGACTTCGGAGTTTAAGATCGTGAGAGTAGAAATCAAGGAGGTAGAAGATGATTAACACTGAACTTATCGCAAAAGCAATCTGCCAATTTGGGCAGTGTAAGAAATGCGATGAAGACTGCGTAGACTATCGCGCAGCACAGAGAGTGGCTGCTGAGCTCAAAGCTAATGGAGTGGAGGTAGAAGATGATTAAATCTACTGCTCAGCTTCTTGAGGAAGCTCTGAATGACCTCGATGAACTCGTCGATTATGTCTTGAGTGAGTGCGGAGATCCTAATATTCCGAGATGGGTCATGGATGTAAAAACAAAACTTGCCGTTGTCTACGGCAGACTCGCTAAACCTGTAAAGCAGCAGAAGGAGAATTAACTATGAAAAAGAAAGTAAAGATGACCTGTATCCTCAAATCTGGAGCGGTTGTAGAAGATACTGTTAAGATAGATAAAAAGAACACCGGAGCATTTCATGCGATTAATGAAATGAGAAAGGCCATTGAGAACAGTCTAGGTTACGAGGAGCAAGCATGTTCGAATATCACTTTCGGCAAGCTCACTGTCGCCGTATCTGAGATTGCAGCAGTTAAGTTTAAGTGAAAATAAAAGCGTACGGAAAATTTAGTAAAGTCCGTGCGCTTTTCTTATTTACAAAATATAAGAATCTGGGTATAATGAAAGTCATAATATAAATAAGGAGGATACATATTATGACCTTAGAAGAAGATAGGATTACCTTACATGATATAAAGGGAGTTAACTTGAATGTTGGTTTCTTTCTCGGGACGCGCGAAGAATTCTTAAAAGACACTAAATGCATTTCTTATTCTATCTGCTGGGACCAAGTAGATGTGAGGGTGGAGACTATAACACTATCTGAAGACTTACTAGAACTAGAGTTCTTCTATGTCACGCAGCAACTAATAATCGATGACCACGTGATAGCTGGAGAAGTAATCAATTTCAGATGTGATAAGGTTGACGGTATATTAACAGCTTCCTGTACAATCTTACTAGGAAGGGATTATTAATTTTCTGAAACTTTGTTTATTTCGCCTATTTACAAAGAGGTCAATTTATGATATAATATAAATGTAAGAAAAAGTTAAGGAGCGTGCCTAATATGACAATGGAAGAAAAAATCGAAATGTATCAAGAAAAGAAAGCTTTCATCGACGGACTTAGTAAGGTCTTCGAAGCAAAGCCTAAAGGTTCGACTGTAGAGTATATCACCTACGAAGTCTATACTAAAGAGATCGTTCGTGATGACATTACTTACAGAAGTATCATCGAGTTCGTGGTTATCTATTTCGTTGGCGGCGGAAAGTCTGCTAAGGTAGTTTCCGGAAATAGTAACACCGCAAACTTTGCTGTTATCGGACCGATGCTTAATGGCGGACGCTACGAAGAGAATAAGTACTACGAGTCTATCGTCGATGGAGGATACACTAAAATCATTTAAGGAGGACTTAAGATGTTCTACGTTTACTTGGACAGCCCACACGGAACCGAGCTGATCGGAAAATCCATGGAAAGAGCAGTTGCCGAAAAGATCAAGGCAGACAAGGAAGCTGAATGGAAACCCGGCTACCTATGGAATATCCGGATTACCTCACGACAAGAAAAAGAATTTAGTTTTTATGATTAAGGAGACATAAGATGGAAGACAAGTATCCAATCAAAGAAGAGTGGGAAGAATACTACAAGGTTCTAGAAGGCATCCGCAGAACCGGAGTTTGTAACATGTTCGGTGCTGCTCCTTATCTCAAAGAGTTCTGCCCTGAGCTCTCTCACAAAGAGTCGCAGGAAATACTCTGCAACTGGATCCACAACTACTCGGCCTTGAACGAAAAGTACAGCTGGAGGAACTAAACGATGAACATCATTTCAAGTACTAACCTTTCCCGATACGGCAATGACTGTTATATCGAAGAGTCAGTTTCTTTGGTTGAGCAGTTCGATCTTTATGCCGTAATCCGGTTCTACAAGGTTAGTGGTTGGTCAGGCCACGAAGAAGTTAGCATCTTAATCACCACCAGCAATAAGTCCGAGGCTGGAAAGAAATATAAAGAATACTGTAAATTTTACAAAAGCTAAAAGGAGTTACATATACAAATGAATACTACTAACAATACTATCAAGAACCTTGCTGAATGGATTGACGACATCAAGGAAGCCGCAAAAGACGACAACTGTTTCTCTATCGCATGGTTTAAGGATACTGAGAGCTCTCCCTTCTCTATCGTAGCCGGCTGGCAGAAGATGTTTCAAGAAGATTACTCTGATCTCTTCTGTTGTAGTAAGTCTCAGCCTGAGTATGTGATGTGCATTAAGATCGCAAAGAACGAAGGACCTTATGCTTACGTAGATTTTGATAGCCTCAACATGCCTACTGATTCTTTCGGTAACGTAGATGATACCTGTATCCCTCTCGAGTGGGACGACTCTTCTGATGCTGCTGCACAGTTCTTCCTGATGGAGTGGGAAAGAATCATGAAAGAACACAGTGAGGAGGCTATCTAAAATGGATGTATTTACTGCATCAGAGTTCGCGTATCAGAATGGCTACAAAGCAGGAAAGACTGCGGCTTACAATGAGCTTATTGAGCTATTCAAAGATATCCCGATGTGGGGAGCTACAGCAGTTTCTAAGATTGAAGCGTTAAAAGAGAAGAAGTAATATCGTATAATAAAATATAAGAATAAAAGGAGATTGAGAATATGTTTGGTAAGCACGAAACTTGGAAGATTGTTTATATCCCTACGATCATGAATAACGGGGCTAGAGGTGTTGCTCTAGTAGAAGCCGTCGACCGACAGCATGCAATGAATCAGTTTATGAACCAGTACAGTGGGCAGTATCATACTGTTGAAAGCTGCACTAAGCTGCTTGGCTAAAAAAGTTTAAGAAAAGATTTGACAGAATAAGGAAAAATACGAAAGGCATATCGTATAATATAATAGAACGCTGCGGGAGTTACAGTGTGTTAATGTGGTTGGTTCATATCACTCTTTCTTTCCTTCTTTTTTCTTTCAATCTTTCTTTCACCTCCCTTAAATTTATTTGTGTGTTGAGTGACCTCGCAGCGTTTTCGAATCTTGCGTTCGCCTTCAATTTGTCATAGATTCAAAAGTAAATAAGGTTTCATAATATACCCCCTTTCTTAAAACTTAATCTTATTTCTTTTAAGGCCGTTTCCTCCTGCGGCCTTTTTCTTTTTGTATATCGTATAATATAATAACCTAACTAAAGGAGGTCTTATGAGTAAGTATACTATCTACTACAGTACACGGCAAGACATGTACCGAAAGCTAGCTCAACACTGGAAGTCTTGGGCAGTAGACGCTAACCTATCTGAAAGTGAAGTAAAAGGAATGGCACTCTTCTTCCGGCACATCGGAGATCGGTTCGGTCTTATTACCGAATTCAAAGATATGGGTGTCGTATAACCTGCACAGAAACTTTCTTGAAACTTTGTTAACTTCGTCGATTTACAAACCTTCGAAAATATGGTATAATATAGTAAAATATAATGTAATCTAAGGAGCTAAAGGAAATGAAGTATATTATCAGCTTTCAGATTAAGGAACACAACAAAGAACCAGACCCGGATACTTACTACTTCGCTGGCTTAGATGAGGAAGCTTGCTTAGAGTACACAACCAATATAAAGCTGGCTAAGAAGCTCGAACTCCTCGATGCTGAAGATTGGAGATTTAGACTTCTTTCCAGATATACTATCCCCACTTGTAATATCGAACCTTTACTAATTTAAATAAATAAGGAGAACTAATATGTTTTATTACACAGTAGAATCGAGCCACTGGCCCATGACCCTTGAGTTTAAGTCTCAGATCGAGATGAAGGAAGGACAATGCTTCCGGATCATCTCTCACAGTAATCTTATGAAGAGCTACCCTACTAGATTTAAGGTTACTAAGGTTTCTGATCAGCCTACCTTTAATGGTCCGATCGTAGAGATCACTGAAGTAGACTTTAATGTCGAGGCCTTTTAATTTAATAAGAAAGCACACAGAAGAATTCTAAAACTCTGTGTGCTTTTTCTATTTACAAATATTGGTATATAAAGTATAATGTAAATATAAAATAAATGGAGGATATAATATGGAAAGAACCGGAAAGACTTTTATTATTGTAACTGACGACGGATTAAGCAAAGATGTTTTCTTAACTTTTAAAGACAGTGAGTACGGCTGTACCACAGTAGACTGGCTAGAAGAAATGTGTGAGTTCGATTTCGCAGACTCTATCGAAGCCGCTCTACATAAAGCAGAGCTCGCGAATAGTATGACTCTCGGCGGTTGGCCAAGTCCTATGAAGATTACTGAGGTCCTCAACTTTAACGCTGCTTTCGCTGGCGACGAAGAACCGGAACTTAAGACTTTAAGAACAATAGAGTTTCATAGATAAATAAAAGCTTGGCTGATTAACTTCGGTCGGGCTTTTCTATTTGTAAACAATTTATTAACAACTATGAAAAGGTATTTACAAAATATGGAATTTGTGGTATAATATAAATAGAATAAAGAGCGGAGGAAATTTAAATGCTTAATATTGAATTCGAATACAGAGATAAGTATTGTTATCCAAATTGGAACAGACAATCTTGCCAAGTAAGTTCTGTAGAGGAATGTAAAAGAATCTACGGTCTCGGTGTGGACTGTGAATACAGAATCATTTCTGTTGAGGAGGTAAATAATAATGATTAAGATTATCAAAGAAAGAACACCGGAAACTATTACTGAATACTACATCGAGTTCTACTACAAGGACGATCCTGACTCTGGCTTCTGCTTTCCTGCTAACAGAGATGGAACTCCAGCTTTCGATAAGATGTGTCCTGAAGCAATCGAGAACTATAACCTCTGTCTCAAGGATGAGAGACTTACGGAACCGGAGTTTAGAAAAGAAGTTATGTCTTACATCGCACCGGCTGTAGGAAAGTGTATCTGTGGTGCCGAGGTTGTTCTTGACTCTGACTATGCCGGAGCCGTAAGATGTGAATGCGGAAGATGGTACAACCTTTTCGGTCAGAGCCTCAGAGATCCTAAGTATTGGGAGGAAGACTAATGGGATACGGATACGTTTTGAAACTCACTGACCCTGAATACGCTGACTCTGTGTATGTAGGCAAAGGAAGTATTCTTAGTCATGGGAAGCACGGTTGGTTTCTAGAAGATTCTGTTTTCGAAACTGCCGGCGAAGCAGCGGATCATATTCAAGTCTGCCTCGATAGTGGTTGGTACCGGACTGACATCACACCTACAAACTTTGAGGTAGTAGAAGTAAAGAAGTATCCTGAGCATGATCCTTATTTCTATTACACCGAGGACGAAGCTAAAAGATTTTGGGAGGAGGATTAAGAGATGAATAAAACACTTAATCAGAGAATATATGAAACCCCTGCGGATGTTAAGAAAGCTATCTATGATAGTGGCTACGAAGCTGGAATAAAGTGTGGTAAGCTTTGTGCCTCGCAGCAGATCTTAGATGAACTTGAAGAAACTCTTATTGCTAAGCGAGAAGAGTACAAACAGAACCGGGAAGCAAATAAGGATACCGAGTATCCGGAAGCTACTAGCTACTGGCTCGGTCGTGGACTCACCTGTGGTGATGTACTTAGATTGCTGACTGAGCTTAAAAAGAAATATGGAGTACAGTAAATGTATAAGTTAGAACTAACAGAAGAAGAACTTAACTTCCTATATGACCGCTGCTCTAGGAAAGTTGCAAGACTTGAAGAAGCACATCTAGAAGATATTCCATGCTATCGCCT
>JAEIGA010001946.1_pt1 | contig 32926 bp, 32 predicted proteins | sample 9270691 | NCBI WGS metagenome assembly JAEIGA01 (sample SAMN17057246, study PRJNA624740) | gut metagenome | biome: biome; isolation source: fecal sample | host: Bos grunniens | place: China: Xizang | collected 2019 | reverse complement strand
CTCCTCAGGAGAGAGTTTCTCAATTTTTTCTTTTATGAGTGCCAACATATCCCCTTCTGCACTTTCAAAGAGAAGGCACCTTTTACAATCATTTTTCATTATTTAATTATGAATTTAACCACACTGCAAGGTGGAATGTTAGCAACAAAACCGTCGTTAGTAAGAGTGAAATCTGTAAACTCTTTTGTAAATACAGATGGGACTTTGCCAAAATCGTTGTAATCTCTTGCGTTACCTGAAACTATTTCTGCTACTACAGAAGAAACATTTGCATCTGCTATCTGACACTTAATTTCCTGAGCCTCTGTAAGAGAAGCATTGGAAACAGTTGAAATTATTGTGCCATCTTCTTTTACAGATGCACTTTCTGTAAGGATAGGTGTAACCTTATCTTCAAAATAATCTGTTGTTAAGAAACTTCCAAGAAGAGTATTTTCGGCATGAGCTTTATACATCTTAAAGATATGATATGTAGGTGTAAGCACTATATTCTCGCCATCTGTTAAAATAACTGCCTGAAGAACATTTACTGTCTGGGCAATATTAGCCATACGAACTCTATCGCAATGCTTATTGAAAATATTAAGAGTAAGACCTGCTACAAGAGCATCGCGCATTGTACTCTGTTGATACAAGAAGCCCGGATTTGTGCCCTCTTCAACATCGTACCATGTACCCCATTCATCAACAATAAGATCTACCCTCTTTTCAGGGTCATGGCGGTTCATAACCTCTGTATGACGGCGCACAAGCTCTTCCATTTTGTATGCGTTTTTGATTGTTGAATAATATTCGTAATCTGAATATGTAAGAGCAGCGCCCTTATGTCCCCAATCACCTGTAGGAATTGTATAATAATGAAGAGAAAGACCATTCATTTTATTGCCTGCGTAATGCATAACCTCATCTGTCCAATCAAAATCGAATGCATTAGGACCACAAGCAATTTTATAAATAGGATTTTTCCCGTCGTAGTTACGCACATATACATGGTAGCGTCTATATTCATCCGCATAGTAATGTGGCATCATATTACCGCCACAGCCCCATGATTCGTTACCGACTGCGAAATATTTTAACTTCCATGGCTTTTCTCTGCCGTTCTGCTTACGAAGCTCTGCCATAGGAGACACGCCATCAAAAGTCATATATTCTATCCATTCGCTCATTTCCTGAACTGTTCCGCTACCTAAGTTGCCGTTTACATAAGCATCACAACCAAGCTGATCACAAAGCTCAAAAAATTCGTGTGTACCAAAAGAGTTATCTTCAACAAGACCGCCCCAATGGGTATTTATCATTTTTTTACGGCTTTCCTTAGGACCAATACCATCTTTCCAATGGTACTCATCAGCAAAACATCCACCCGGCCAACGAAGCACAGGTATACCCATCTCTTTTAACGCATCAACAACGTCCTTACGCATACCATTTACATTAGGAATCGGCGAATTTTCGCCTACGAATGTTCCTTCATAGATGCATCTACCGAGATGTTCGGAGAACGTTCCGTAGATATCTTTATTTATTTTTGCAATTTTCTGATTTGGGTTTATAAGATATTTTTGCATAAGTTTAACCGCCTTTTTTAGTTTGTTAGATTATAACATAAATCATATTAATGTTTCAATAGTTTAAAGCAAATGCAGATAAACGAAGTTAATGATAATAAAAATGACCATGTAAAACTTAACAAGAAAACGAATAATATGGTTTGCTCGCACATAGTTATTAAAGTGCAGTGAACGGCTATTCACCGCGGTTTATAGCCTTTCTGTATTGCTATTTGCAATAAAAGTTTTTTGCATAAATATCCATTTTTGTTAAAAGATACAATCTTTTTACAGGGTGTTACAAATTTATTGCTTTTTAGAGGTTTTAGGTATAAAATGGTGAGCGTATTTATTTTGGCTCTTTATATTGAGCTTTTCTAGAATTGTTGCGTTGCAACAAAAAGGAGTGCTGACAATGAGTTATATTCAAAACGTTATTGATGAGGTTGCAAAAAAGCATGCAAGCGAACCGGAATTCGTGCAGACAGTAACAGAGGTTTTAAACTCTCTTACTCCTGTTATTGAGCAACATCCGGAATATGAAAAATATTCATTACTCGAAAGAATCGTTGAACCAGAAAGACAGATTACTTTCCGTGTTACATGGACAGATGATAGTGGTAAGGTTCACGTAAATACAGGCTACCGTGTACAGTTTAATGGCGCTATAGGTCCATATAAGGGCGGTCTTCGCTTCCACCCATCTGTTTACTCAGGTATTATGAAGTTCCTTGCTTTTGAGCAGACATTCAAAAACAGCCTTACAGGTCTTCCAATAGGCGGCGGTAAGGGTGGCTCTGACTTTGACCCTCGCGGTAAGAGTGATATGGAAATACTTCGTTTCTGCCAGAGCTTTATGACAGAGCTTTACAGACATATCGGTCCTGACGTTGACGTTCCTGCAGGTGATATCGGCGTAGGTGGTAGAGAAATCGGCTACCTCTACGGTCAGTACAGAAGAATTAAGGCTGCTTTCCAGAATGGCGTTCTTACAGGTAAAGGTCTTTCATATGGTGGTTCTCTTGTTCGTCCTGAAGCTACAGGCTATGGCGCTACATACTATGCTTGCGAAGTTTTCAAACACTTTGGCGAGGATATCAAGGGCAAGACATTCGCTCTCTCAGGCTTCGGTAACGTTGCTTGGGGCGCAGCAAAGAAGATTACTGAGCTTGGCGGTAAGGTTCTTACAATTTCAGGTCCTGATGGTTATGTTTATGACAAAGACGGAATCAGCACACCAGAAAAGATTGAATATATGCTTGAAATGAGAGCATCCGGTCGCGATAAAGTTCAGGATTATGCAGATAAATTCGGTGCAGAATTCTTCCCTGGCGAAAAACCATGGGGCGTTAAGGTTGATGTTGCTATGCCTTGCGCAACACAGAACGAAATCAATATGTACGAAGCAAGCAAGCTTGTTGCAAACGGTGTTCAGTATTACATCGAGGTTGCTAACATGCCAACAACAAATGATGCACTTGAATTCCTTAAAGAGAATGTTAAGGTTGTTGCTCCATCAAAGGCTGTTAACGCAGGTGGCGTTGCTGTTTCTGCTCTTGAAATGGGTCAGAACTCAATGAGATATAGCTGGTCTGCAGAAGAGGTTGATGCAAAACTTCAGCAGATTATGAAAGAAATTCATGATAACTCAGCAAATGCTGCAGAGAGCTATGGTTTAGGCTACGACCTTGTTGCAGGCGCTAACATCGCAGGTTTTGTTAAGGTTGCAGACGCTATGATGGCTCAGGGCGTTATCTAATAATAAATAAGAGAGTGGTGTTTCACCACTCTTTTCTTTTTGGTTGTTTACTTTTTTTAAAAAATATGATATATTGAACATGTATTAAATTGTTATTTATAAGGGGTGATTTTTGTGTACAGATTTTTGAACACAAAAAAAGGCTTCACTTTAGTTGAATTATTGGTTGTTGTTGCTTTAATGGGTATACTTGTAGCCATAGCTGTTCCTATATACTCATCAACTCAAAAAAATAACCGAATTAAAATTTGTAGAGTTACAACACATAAATTAGAATCTGATGTTCGTTTATGGGCTATGCAATTCCCATTCAACGAACCATTTACTTTCAAAATAACATCAGATGGCTCAACAGGTACTGTAACCGAATGGAATAATGGTATGATTGATTCTACAAGAGATCTTATTGAGAATGATATTCTTAAAAACGAAATTCCTTACTGTCCTGCTAGCGGAACATTCTACATAGAGCTAACAAAAAACGACAATAGAGCGTACTGCGACGTGCATGTGTATTGTGATGGTGGTACAGACGGAGATTGCCACAAGCACGCTTCCTGATAAATAAAAAAATAACAAGCGTAAGATTCGATAAATCTTACGCTTGTTTTGTTTTACTTTAATTAAAGAATCTCAACTGTACCGTCTTCGTAAACCTTAATTTTATCACCTGTTTTAACTGTGTTAAGGAATTCCTCACCAAGACAGTCAACTGTTGGCATTGGAGTATCTGTCCAAACAGAGCCAAGAATTGCGCCTGCTGCTGCAAGAGAGTCAATATGCTCTGAGAAAAGCATACAAGCAGGGCTTCTCTCCATAACCTTTGCACAATAAAGAACCATACCACCTGTTGTTGAGCCGATTGTCTGAGGAAGACAAAGAGCTGTACCAACCATTGGCTTTTCAAAAATATCTGTGTTATTCTGGTCTCCGCACTTTGCTTCCTTATCACCAAACTGAAGAGCATTCTGGAAAGATGCAAGTGTGTTAAAACCGCCGTGTGAAACAAGAGCTGTTGCTTCTGCTGTGCCTGGTACTACAGGACGACCTTTAAATGTTTTCATCTTATTTTGCCCCCTTTGTGATAATATCAAGAATCTCTTCACTTGTGTAGTAACGAGATGTTGTATATGTACGAAGCTTGTTGGAGTTTGTGATTACTCTGCCCTTTTTAGCTACAGGGTTATTCATATACATAAGAGGACAAATATAGCTGAGTACTACGCCTGTTGCTGCAAGCTTTGCTGCATATTCTGTTTTATTGAATTCATCGCAAACTGCAGGAGCTGCTGTAAATACAGTAGGAATTGTAACCTTCTTTTTACCGCTCTTCTTAAGACCTTCACATACGTTATCTGTCCACTCTTTAAGCTGCTGAAGAGAAAGGTGTGGGCAACCGATAAAGCAAAGCTGAGGAGCCTTTGAAGGATCCTTCCACATAACAGGATAAGAATTCTTAACTCTTTCAAGTTCTGTGTCGTCGATAACATAAACCTGTGCATTTTCTGCAATAAGGCTATCGCCCATTTCAACTGCTTCAGGAGTAAGACCTTCAATATGATAAAGACCAACCGCACCATTTGATGCTGTAGCAGCACCAAAGTCTTTAAGATATGCCTTTGCAGCATCATCAAGCTCCGTACCAATCCACTCTGTAAGACCCTTAACGAAAGGAACGTCTTCCATAACCTTCATACCGATTGCTGAGCCAAGAACCTGAGCTTCAGGTTTCTTTTTACATTTAACTTCAACAACCCATGTTGCCTTTCTTCCTTCATCTGTTACAAGACCGAAGTAAGGAACGAAACCAACGATTGAACCAAAAAGTTCGATAATACCTGAGTTACGGTTGCAACGAGCACCAAGAACTGAGTTAGCATAAACAACTGCACTTGATTCTGCCCATGAAAGAACATCCCCCTTGTTAGGAACGTTACCAACCTGATCCATATAGCATGTGCAAGTATATGCACTGTCGCTGACAAGACCTAATTTTCTGAGTTGCTCATCGTAGCTGTCCTGCTTTGTGTACATAAACTTGTTGAAAACAAGATTTTTTACGAAGTTTGAAGGAACCTTCGGATCAACAGGCTTAGGGTCAACAGAAAACTGCTGTTTTGATTTAATTCCTGCATTGATAAGCTGATCCATAAGGTCGTAAACAGGTGTCATAACCTTAAGACCAAAGCTTGTAACAAGGTGTCCTTTTTCACTTGTTACAGGTACCATTTTAGTAGCACCAAAAGCTTCACCATACATAACAAGGGTTTTCATAACCTTTGCCATAGTCTCCCCTTGCTCACCATTAAGTATGGCTTGCTGTTCAGGAGTCAATTCCATTTTGTAGTCCATTGAATTCATCCTTTCTTGAATTACATTTACCATTTTATTTTATCACAAATAAAACTAAATGCAATATATTTTGTTAAAAACATAACACAAAAAACCTGATTTATCGTATATTACGACAAATCAGGTCGATTTTTAAATAACTATAAAATCTTTTGCAGAAATCATAACGCCATTAACCTCAACGACAGAAGGGTTATAATTAACATAAACTATTTTTGCATAGTCGTATGTTATTTTGTATACACCATCAGTTACTTTTTCGTGAGATGTAATTTTCATTTTCATTAAAGGATTCATCTGCTTAGCCTTAGAATAAAGCTTGGCGGTTCTTGTAGCATAAGAACTGTAACTTATACCTGTATCTGTACTATTAGTAAACAAAAACGATGGAACACAACCATATTCTACACATTTAAGAAGAACATCATCAGAAGAGAGATTTGAAACATTAACAGGCATACTACCATAAATAACACTTCCATGAAGCACCATCTGCAAAACAGGCACAACTGTAACACCCTGCTGACCCTCACAAGAAGCCGTGTTAGGTGTTGAAAAAACAATATCTGCCTGTTTCATTAGATAAACTGCAGGAGAATTGAGCATAAGACTACCTGCAGCGCTAAGAGCACATGTATTTTCCCTAAGAATTCCAAGCACGTTTTGACGGTTATTCTTACCTTTTAAGTCTGTATAAAGAATATTTGAACCATCATTAAGACAAATATTTGATGAAGCAACATCTTTGGCAAATTTATAAGCAGTTCCGATATTATGGTTTACAGATTCCATATCTGTAATTTGAAACTCTTCCGGAATAACACCTATGAATTTAGATGTTTCATCATAAATTCTTACCTTGTTATCTCTGCCACCTTTTTGTGTAACAATGTTAGCATCAATATAGAGACTATTGGCTTGTTCTGCTATCTCTTTGGCAAGGGAATAAAAGCCATTTGCGCCGCCAAGAGCATCAGAGAACCCCTGCTTTCCACCACCAACAGCGCCAACAAGACCTCGTTTGTTATATCCGGAAAATCTCAGGGCGATGTTACGCACGCCACGGGATTTTAAAAGAGCTGTTATTTCTGCTGCATCTTCAAATGTTGTCAAAGATGTTTTTCCGTTATGACTACCCACCACATTTATAACAAAAGGCAGATCTGTAAAGTTTGAATTCAAGCCGGTGTTAAGATAATTTCTTTCTGTAAGGCTATCACGCACTTGTGCAGCAATGGTGTTATAATCTGAACCATCACCTTCAACCATATAAGTCTGAGAAATTTTTCCGTTATAGCTTTCCCCTGCAATAAATTCCCCATTAACAACGCCACAAGCAGTTATGGTAAAGGTGTTATAAAGATATCCTCCACCTTTTTCAAAGCGCTTACACGTAATCTGAGAAAGTGCATCGCCATCTTCAATTATAGCATTTACAGAAAAATTGTTTTTTGTAAGAGCAAAGAACGGCAATAAAGCACCTTGAGAATAATCGTAAAAAGCAACATCCTCTCCATACACATTCAGTTTAAGAGAAAGCGATGTTTGAGAAACAGTATCAAGGTTAATAAGTGCTCCGCAACCATCCGGTACCGTATAATACGCCCCTTTTTCACCTGAGCCAATTGAAAAAAGACCGGGAAGAAGAGTCAATTTTTCCACAAGTATACCTTTACTACAGGAAATTTCACTTACATCAACTGATATCGAGAATCTACTGTTTTTGAACTCAAAACGAACAGGAACTGTTACAAATAACGACTTTGATTCTTCTATTGTTTCGCCTTGTCGTTCAGGAGAAAGCGTATAGCTCACTAAAAAGTAATCCTCACCTTGCTCTTCTACATTAAAATTGCCGAAATCAACACAGTTAGCAGAAGAATCCATTGAGTACGAGTTACCTTTACGGTCTCTAAGCCTTATCTCAAATATTGATGCAAAAGAATTTTTCGCTGCATCAATATTATGAGAACAAAGCACATTACCGTTATCAGATGCACATAAAGCAATTGTTGAAAGCTGACTATTGTACAGAAGTTTAGCATCTGTTCCAATAGATATGTCATAATCCTTTATATCAAGACCCGAAGTTTTTTTTGCATTTCCGTACATATAGTTTTTCGCTTCCTTTTTCACGAAAAGCGGAATCACAGCGCAAAACACCATAATGACCGCCATAACGGCAGCAATTAACACAAATATTTTTTTGTTTTTTAAATTAATCTTTTTCATATATTCACCGACAAAACAAATAATTACAGTTATAATACCACGATAGAGCAAACAATGTCAAATCTCTTATCCCCCTGTATTAAGAAAATTTTTAACTGTTTGTAAATAAAATTTTATAATAAACTAATTACGCGAAAACACTTGTAAAATTTTATGTTTTGTTATAAAATAGGAATGATATTTGCATACTTGTGTTGATAAGTGTGCGACAATAGAAAGCAAAGGATGAAAATTTTATGGCAAACAACGAAATTAAAACAAATGCCGAAATTTATCGCGAACAGCGCAAAGCACGTCTTGCAAAAGCGGCTAAAAAGAAAAAATCAGGTAAAGGCGATAAGATTCTCAGAATACTTATAAAGATTCTCTGCATCGTTCTTATTGTTGGTCTTGTTCTTTTCGGTATCGGCAAAGTTATAACAGATGTTTTCTGCATTCCACAGAAAATTCTAACTATTGCTACATACGGTGATGAAAAGCTCACAGCTGCTGAATATAACCATTACTATATGCAGCTTTATGAGCAGGCTGTATCCATGTCTCAACAGTATGATTCAAATTACGGCACAGGTGCAGGTAAAACCTATTTCGATACAACTGTTAACCCTGCAGATCAAGAATACCCCGGTGATGATGCTCCGGAAGGCGTAGAAACATGGTCTGATTATTTCAAATATTTTTCTGCAGAAAGAGCATTCCTTATTAAAACTGTTTACAACAAAGCTGTAAGTGATGAAGCTAAGACAGAAGGCTTTGAATTAACAGAGGCTCAGATAACAGAAATGAACGAGTCTATAGATGAGGCGATAAACAGTCTTGCTGAATCTGCAAAAGATAATGATTTCGCCCTTGATAACTATATTTCAAAAACCTGCGGTGAGGGCCTTAACGAGAAATCATACAGAGAAATCCTCACAAGAGATATGACTGCTCAGTATTACCTTGACTGGTATCAGGAAAAGGCTCAGAAAAGCATCACAGATGATGACATTAATAAATACTATGCAGAACATAGAGATGAAGTTGATATTGCAAGCTTCAGATATTTCACAGTAAGTTATGCAGAAGCAACAGAGGGCTCAAAAGACCCTGTTTATACTCAGGCAGAAGCCAAAGCACGCGCAGAGCAGTTTAAAGCAAAAGCAGGTACTGAAAAAGAATTTATTGCAGCAGCAAAGGAATTCGCACCACCAACATATGCTTCAGCATACGCTACAGATTCTGCAACACTTGCTTCAAACTTAACAAAATCATCTATAACTGCTCTTTCAGAAGATTTCGCTAACTGGGCTTTCGATTCTTCCAGAAAAGCCGGCGAAATGAACATCTTTGAAGTTAAGAGCCAGGAAGCTTTCTACATCATTCTTATGACAGAACCTGCTCACAAAGATACAGCTTCTGCAGGTGTAGATGTTCGCCACCTTCTTGTTCAGGCAGAAACTTCTAAAGAAAATGCAGAAGGCGAAAAAGTTACACTTTCAAATGATGAGATTGCTAAAAACTTTGACAACGCTAAGATTGAAGCAGAAAAACTGCTTAAAGAATGGAAGGATGGCGAAGCAACTGAAAAAAGCTTCAGTGCACTCGTTACAAAACATACAGACGACACTGCTTCTGCATCCACTGGTGGTCTTTACGAAGATATAACTTCACAATCAAGTTATGTTCCTGAATTCCTTGATTGGTCTCTCGCCTCTCACAAGCCAGGCGACACAGGTATTGTAAAGACAGATTATGGCTATCACATCATGTATTATGTTGGTGCTGATAGTCAGCAGAAATGGCAGAGCGATATTAGTGCAATTCTTGCTTCAGATGATTTCAACGCATATACAGAAGAAATCTATAACGAAATTTCGGGTAATGTTGATAGAGTTGACTTCCTTATTGATTGGGCAGCTGAATCTGTAGAAACTTTAATCAACAGATATACATCTAACTTTGCTTCTTCTTCCGCTTTATATTAATTAAGACAAAACAAAAAGCACTCGGATTTCTCCGAGTGCTTTTTTATCTATAATTATAATCAAAAAACCTATTTGCATTCTCATAAAACATTTTGTCAAGCAACGAATTGCTGAAACCTGAGATTAATAAATTGTCATATACACTAGTTAATTTTTCCACACCATTTAAATCAGAATGCACCTCGCAACCATCATAATCTGCACCAACAGAAACAACATCTTCCCAACCATTTTCAGCAAAATATTCAATTTGTCTTTTCAAAGAAGCGATTCCTTCAATGTTATCAGATTCAATAAAGTCTCTGCAAAAATTCAGCCCTACTATTCCGTTGCGCTTATGTATTTCTCCTATTTGCTCTGCAGTAAGATTTCTTTTTTTGCCGTAAGGATTGTCAACAATATCAGCATTGGAGTGAGAAGCCAGAAGCGGACCGTCGTAAAATCTTACAAGTTGCCAGAAGCTTTCTCTGTTTAAATGGGAAACATCTATTGCAATATTAAGTTTCTCACATTCTTTTACAAACTCTTTTCCGAATCGTGTAAAACCACCCTCTGAAAACGCACCGGAAGCAATTTCATTCTGAGCATTCCATGTTAGTGTTATAAGACTTACACCTTTTTCTTTTAACCTGTATAGGCCCTCAATTGTACCACCGCAAGCAGAACCGCCTTCTGCGGCAAGAATCGCTTTAACTGGCGTTTTTTTGTTATCTGAACATAACGATATTATATCCTTATTTTTATTAATTTCTCCGGCAAAGAAATCAGCAACAACATTAAAATATGAAAAAGCCTGCTCTCCCCTATACTCATCAGGTATCCAGATTGCAAACACTTGGGTATAGGATTTATATTTACTTAATCTTTCAAGATCAATATGTAAATCATTCTTTTTCAAGCTTTTACCTTGCTTAAAGCACTCGCCTATTGTATCACAATGCAAATCAAAAATTCTCATAAAACCTCAAAACGCATTTTCGATATGATTTATATTGGTTACATTCTGCGCATTATCAACAATAACCTCAATTATATCGAATCTATAATCATATTTAAGTTTGTATCTGTTTATATATGCAGTAGCGGCACTTTTAAGATTTTCCTGTTTTCTGAAATCTACTGCTTCGGCAGGTGAAAACATTCCGCCCTCACCTCTTGTTTTAACTTCCACGAAACACAAGGTATTGTTTTTAAAAGCAACAATATCCAATTCACCTGAACTGATCAAGAAATTATTGCTGAATATTTCATAGCCTTGCTGTCGCAGAAAACGTGCCGCACTCTGTTCACCAAAAGCACCTAAAAGTTTTGTATTCATTTGACATCTTCACCCAATATTTTCTTAAGAAAGCTACGTCTGTGCACAGGAGAAACTCCGTATTTTTCAATCATTTCATAGTGGAGTTTCGTGCCATAACCTTTATGTTTAGGAAATTCATATTGAGGATACTCTTCTGCTATTTTAAGCATAAATCTGTCTCGGCTGACTTTAGCAATAATTGACGCCGCAGCAACTGACATACATTTGCTGTCGCCTTTTACTATAGTAACTTCTTTTACGCCTGTTTTAGGATATTGATTGCCATCAATGTATGCTAAATCAGGTTTAACAGAAAGCCCATCAACAGCGCGTTTCATAGCAAGAAACGTTGCATTCAATATGTTAATATCATCTATTTCTTTTTCTGTTGCTATACCAACAGAATATGCAACCGCATCCTTTATTATATCATCATACACCAAATCTCTTTTCTTTTCAGAAAGCTTTTTGGAATCATTAAGAATCTCATGAGAATAATTTTCAGGGAGAATTACTGCAGCGGCAAAAACAGGACCAGCAAGAGGACCTCTGCCCGCTTCATCCACACCACAAACAACTGTGTAGCCTTTCTCATGAGCTTCTGTTTCGTATGTAAAATCAAGCATAACAACACCTCAAAAATAAAACCTGATGCATAATAATTGCATCAGGTATATTTTATAATAATTATTCAGGAAATTCAAGTGTGAGTCGGCCAAGCTTGCCGCCACGATACTCGTCGAGAAGCATAACTGAGGCACGCTCGTAATCTATTTCGCCACCTGAAATAAGCATACCGCGTTTTCTGCCTATCATTTCGAGGATTTCATAATCTTCTTTATCCTCAAAGCCGTTTATTTTAAAACGTTCTCCAATTCTATCTGCATAGCCATTTTTCAAAACATTTATAAGGCGCATAGCCATTGTTTCGCTATCAAGGATTTCATCCTTAACAGAGCCAATAAAAGCAAGCTTATCGCCGACGGCTTTATCTTCAAACTTAGGCCAAAGAACACCGGGAGTATCAAGAAGTTCAATACCACTACCAACAACAAACCAACTGTTTGAACGGGTAACACCAGGTTTATCAGCAACCTTTGCACGATTACGACCCGCCATTTTATTGATAAACGAAGATTTACCTGTATTAGGAATACCAACGACCATAACTCTTAATGGTTTGCCCGCCATACCTTTTTCTGTGTTTCTTTTGATTTTATCCTTTAAAACCTGACGAACTAACGGCAAGTAAGCATTTAAGCCTTTACCTGAACGACAATCAACAGGAAGCGCGTACATTCCGTTATCTTTATAATATTGCACCCACTTGGCAGTTTCCTTTTCATCAGCAACGTCGCATTTATTTAAAAGAACTATACGCGGTTTATTACCAATCATCTCCGCGAGTTCAGGATTTGAAGAACTCATAGGGATTCTTGCATCAACTATTTCTGTAACCAAATCAACAAACGGAAGGCTTTCTTTAATAAGCCTCCTTGTTTTTGCCATATGGCCCGGAAACCATTGAACTACTTGTTTCTGTACATCATTCATAGTCGTAAATATCAAAGCTGCCAAATGGCAAAATTCTTACAAAAGCTTTTCCTAAAACTTCTCTTTCATCAATAGGTCCTACCAAACTTGAACGGCTATCTGAAGAACCATTTCTGTTATCTCCCATACAGAAAAGATGCCCTTCAGGCACTGTGTACGGAAATTCGCGATAGTCCATTTTCTTAATAAGATAATCCTCGCGCACGTACGGTTCATCGAGAGCTACACCATCAACATACACTGTGGCAGTATTGTAATCAATATCAATAGTCTGACCGCCAACTGCGATAACACGCTTTATGAGAGGCTTCTGAAAATATGTTTCCTGAGTAATAACGATAATATCTCCTTGAACATACTCAGTTTTATTATAAGTTAAAAGCCAATCACCGTGCTGAAGAGTGTTAGTCATTGATTCACCATCCACACCAACAAGTCTAAACAGGAAAGCAAATACAACTGCAATTATAATAAACGAACTCATTACAACTGAAACTAAATCATAAAGGAAAAGTGTAACCTTGTTTTTATTGCTCTTTTCTTCCTTTTTAAAATCATCAGTCAATATTTCTTCATCGGTAGAAGAAACAACAGGAATCGTTTCAACGACAATATCAGAGAAATCTACGACCTCTTCCTCTCCCTGCATCACCGAAGATGGCGCTACCTGAATATCGTCATCTGCAATCTCTTCAAGAACTGATTTAGTTTTATTGAAAAGTTTTTTCCTATCATTCATAATTACTCAACCTTCCAGTCACCAAGAGGGTAAAATCTGAACAAAACTTTACCTACTATTTTGCGTTCATCAACGCAACCAATTCTACTTGAACGGCTGTCAAGAGAAACTCCTCTGTTATCTCCCAAAACGAATACTGTACCCTCAGGAACTGTAAGAGGAAATGCAATATCTGCCTGCTGAGTTGTAAGCTCATCGCTAAAATGCTCTTCTTTACCATTAACTGTAACTATGCCCGAGGTAAAGTTAATATCAACAACATCGCCCGCCACTGCAATAACTCGCTTTATAATTGGCTTTTGACTACTGTCTGCACCTGAAAGAACAACAATATCGCCCTGCTGAGCTTTATAGCCTATATTAGAAACAACAACTCTATCTTCAGGTTGAAGCGTGGGTTTCATTGACGGACCATCCACACTAAAAACTCTGAAACAAAATAAAAATAGTATTGTTACAACAACAAGCGCCGCAACACCGGCTTCGAAAACTTCAAAAATATTCAGTTTACCTTTTTTCTCTTTCTTCTTTTTAGGGGCGTCAGCATCTGATGAAAGCAATATGCTGTATTCTTCTATTTTGCGCAATGCGCTCACCTCTTTAGTAAAACTGTAATAGGGTTATTATACACCTTTTTGTTAATAAATAAAAGATTATTATTATAAATTTTCAAAAAATAAGAATAAAGGGCAGATATATCTATCTGCCCTAATCTTCCGACTGAAATCAGCCGATTTTTTCCTTAACCTTAGATGCCTTACCAACTCTGTCACGAAGATAGTAGAGTTTCGCTCTACGAACTTTACCGCGACGAATAATCTTAACGTCTGCAACGTTTGGTGAGTGAATCGGGAATACTCTTTCAACACCTACGCCGTATGATACACGACGAACTGTAAATGTTTCAGAGATACCGCTACCGTTTTTAGCAATAACTGTACCTTCGAATTCCTGAATTCTTTCTCTCTCACCTTCACGAATCTTAACGCCGATACGGATAGTATCACCGATTTCGAATGAAGGCTTCTCAGCCTTAAGGCTGTCCTGTGCAATGAGTTTTAATGCGTCCATAATAATCCTCCGTTTTTTTCAAGCGTTCATACCGATATAAACCGCAGCGGACCGCCAGCTTTAATGTTGCCATTAATTGCCGTTGACACCTATCCGGGTAACAACGCACACATAGACTCAAGTATAATAACACAACAATTTGTAAAATGCAACAGTTTTTTGAATATTTTTCCGTAAAAATTAACTATGAGATTTTATGTAATCAAAGGCTTCAATATTAGTGCAATATAAAATATCTTCCCTACCTGATATTTTTTCGCAAAAGCTTTCGAAGAAAGCCCAATCATCGTTAACATCCAACTCGTATGTATGTCCCCAGATATAGAAAAGCTGAATTTCATCTGTTTCAAGAGACAGAAATTCTTCCGTAAGAGAAAGCATCTTCTCTTTATCCTTCAAAAGAGCTGTTGTTGGATTAAAAAGATACATGTCATCCTGCAAATCAAAATTATTAGTAGCAACCGTAGTGCGTCCGTACTCCACACCTGTACTCTTTTCAAGAATGTTTGCTACAAACTCATTACAGTTGACGCCACCACCAGGATACGCAAATCCTCTAACATTATACCCTACAAGCTGAGAGAGACTTTTTCTGTCCTCCTCTACCTGATAAATAACATCCTTCTCTTCCAAATCGACTAAAAAAGGATGGGTCAATGTATGAGAAGCAACCTCATGGCCTTTATAAATATCTTTTACCTTGTCGCAAGGAAGTTTTGTATGATTGATTTTTTTATCATTAATCATTAAATAACCATCGCAACCTAAAAGTCCGTAATTAAGATTAAAGGTGCATTTAAGACCATATTTATTTAAAATCTCTATAAATCGCTCATCCTGGGTTACGCCATCATCAAAACTAAAGGTTAATATTTTCTTATATTCCATTATTTTTTACACCTCAAATAGACAGGTAATTAATACCTGCCTATTATAACTTTATTTTATTGTTAAATCAAGCAGAAGGGATGAATAAAACCTTCAAATTTTCCGTTGTTTCACCTGAAAGAATATTCTCCTCTGCAATAGCGGTTACTGTTGTATTATAGCGCCTTGCAATATCCCATAGACTTTCCTCTTCACATTCAGGGAAATACACTGTAACAGGTAATCTTGGTTTGTGTAATGGCTCATCAACCTCTGTAATTTTAGAAACAGAGTTAATTGAAATTTCGCCCGAAACAGAACCTGAAACAAGTATTTCACCCCGTACATCTATAGTACTTTGATTTTTGACGCTACATTTAACAGATAATACGCTGACCTGAGGCTCACAAAAAACAGAGTCGTTGGAGACACCGATATGTTTTTTGTAACAAAGCTCAAAGATTTTCTTGATTTCTGTAAGAGTTGCTGCTGTATCTTTTACAACAAGAGATAAACATAATTCTCCTTCCAGCAATACATCTCCATCTTTACAGGACACTTTTAAATTGGATATTTCTCCTGTGGAATCGACGACGCAATCCACACCTTCGCCTGATACTGTAAAGGTATTGTCGCAGATGTATGTATCTTTTATTTCACACAAAGAATCGAGGAACTTGTTGTCTTTTTTATCAAGTTTGACAGGAGTTTCCGTACAGTAAGCATCAGAAATAATACTATAATTTTTGCGTTCCCACATTGTAACACAAGCATCTATGCCAAACGACAAATCAACCGCTGTTATAGAATTGCCATGCTCACCCTTTGGTAAAACGTCAAAAGCTTTAACCGTCAAAGTTACGCTTCCCTCAAAATGTTCTTCTAACCCTTCGACCTCTACAATCTGATTAATGGAAACAGAATGGATAAGGTGTTCAACAACTGATCTGTTATCGCTATTTACGTATGATATTTCACCTACAGCCTCACCTCTGAGCATTAATTTATTATTTATCTTTTTAGTTTCGGTAATAACTGCGGTAGCCCTGGTACCAAGAATATATGCAGCAGGTGTTCCAAGCGAAACAGTATCGCTCATTGAAAAATTTTTAGTTTTTTTGCAGCCTAAAGAAAAAGCTTCAATGTGAGATTCTTTTTTCTCCACTTTACACTCCGCAGGAACTGATAAAATCTGTTGAAGATGTTGCGCATAAACATTAAACTGAATGTTTATACCTGCTTTAATCTCCGCCTTCTTCGTACCTGTAGCACGGAAATTAACATAAGAAACCTTTGCCTGTGCATTCCAATCTATAGCATCTGCAAACTCAGACTTTTCACAATGTCGGGTAAATTGCCTTGTCTGTGAAAAGGAATATATACAGCCATCCTCTGCTGTATATATCATAAGAAGACGGCAGGCACCATCTACGGTAACCCGCTCCCCCACAAGCCGGCAGGATACAATCTGAGGCTCTGCATTCACCTTTATCACTCTTAATATCTCAGGCATATATTCAGGCAGAGAAATCTCCGCTTCTACAGTCTCCTCAACTGAATTATCCTTATTAGTAACGAGAATTTTGTAATCCTCATATTTTAATGAGATGTCCATAAAAACAAACTCCCTTCATATACTCTCAAGAAAGTATATGAGGGAGTGTTTTTAATTATTACATTTATTCTTGTACTTCTGCAGGTTCTTCCTGTAATGGTTCTTCATAAAGAAGTGTATAAAGAAGTCTCTTATTCTCATCTAAATCAATAGAAATACTTGAGCCATCCCATTCGCTTGAATACCACCATGTATCCTCAAATGGAAGCTGAGCAGATACCATAAGGCTACCAATATCTCCGCCTGATTTCAAGACACAAGAGCCCAAACTAAACATCAAAGAATTAACATCACTCTTTGTCAAAGTTGTTTCAATATATGGGGCTACAGTTTTTGCGGTCTCTAAAAGGTCAGGAATTCCCGCAGGATTAAGCCTACCCTTAATATTTTCAACTATTGCGCCTATTACTTTTTGCTGACGCTGTGTTCTGTAAAAATCTGAATCCAACTTTCTTATACGCGCATAGCACAAAGCCTGATAGCCGTTAAGGTAAACTTTCTCACCGCCCTCAACCTTTGGAGGCCTATCGCCTTTACCAAGTTTGAAATAACTATTCATATGCTCCGCCTCAGCGTCACTAACATCAACATATACTCCGCCAATACCATCAACAAGGGCTTCAAACATATCAAAATTCACGGTTGCATAATCATCAATTTTTATGCCGAAATTATGCTCGATAGTCTGAATAAGAAGATTAGGTCCGCCCCACGAATGAGCAGCATTTATTTTTGATTCCCTATGCCCAGGTACATCCACATGAGTATCGCGGAGAATTGAAACAAGAGTAACCTTACCGGTTTTATTGTTCACTGAAGCAATCATTATGCTATCACTTCTTGAGGCGCCGCCTTTTTCTCTATCTGCGCCTATAAGAAGAATGTTTTTTACGTGGCTGGCCTGAGTGAGATTTTCCACACCTTCAATATGTTGAATTTCTTCAGCTTCAGTAAACTCACCGGCTATACTTCCCGGTACAGAAGAAATAAAGGTTCCAAAGGCTATAACAACTACTAAAAGTACCGCCACAATTTTCAAAAAAGGGCTTTTTCTTTTTTTAGTTCTTTTTCCGTGCCTGTCCTCAAAATCTGAAACTTCATCTTCATCAGGAATATTTCTCACCTTTTTTATGGACAAAGGCTCCCGAGGAATCTCAATTTCCTGCGTAGGATCTGTTGAGTCTGCTCGGGCTAATTCGGTTTCTTCGTAGTATTTTCTTCTACGCTTACTGATGTATATGCCATCCTCTTCATCAGTAGATTTCTTTCTACCAATGTAAACATCTTTTGAAGAATCACTATAAATATCTCTTGATGAATCGCTGTAAATATCCTCGTACTCATCTTCTATATCTACAGAATTCAAAAGTTCAATATAATCTTCATCTATAGATATACGATGCTTTTCATCATTAGAATTTTGCTTATTCATTAAGAAAATCCTTTCTTAGTGCTTGCTTTTTTCGTCTCTCTCACGTATTACAAAGCGAACCGGTGTACCTTCAAGGCCATAAACTTCACGAATCTGGTTTTCAATATATCTCTGGTAACTGTAATGGAAAAGTTCTGCAGAGTTAACGAAGCACACAAATGTTGGCGGTCTTGTAGACGCCTGAGTCATATAGAAAATCTTAAGGCGCTTACCCTTATCCGTTGGCGGCTGAACGCGAAGAGTTGCCGCAGCAAGAATTTCGTTAAGCTGACCTGTTTTAATTCTCATAGCATTCTGAGAATCAACAAACTTAATAAGCTCAAAAAGCCTGTCCACTCTCTGACCTGTTTTGGCAGATATGAAAATAATTGGAGCAAAGGACATGAAAGAAAAATCTTTCATAAGCTGCTTGCGATAGGAGTCCATTGTTTTGCCGTCTTTTTCATATGCATCCCACTTATTGACAACAATAATACAACCCTTACCCTGTTCAAGTGCTCTACCTGCAACTTTGCTATCCTGTTCGGTAAAGCCTTCAAGAGCATCTATCATAATAACACAGACATTAGCTCTTTCAACTGCCATATCAGTTCTTAAAACACTGTATTTTTCAACTGCATCTTCAACCTTTGATTTACGGCGAAGACCTGCAGTATCAATAAACATAAATTTACCGTGCTCGTTTTCAATAAAGCTATCGGTAGCATCACGTGTTGTTCCCGCAATATTGGAAACAATCATTCTTTCTTCACCAATAATTTTATTTACAAGAGATGATTTACCAACGTTAGGCTTACCAATAACGGCAACCTTAATATAGTCATCCTCATCTTTATTTTCAACAAGATACTCTTCCGGAAGGTGCTTTATAACCTCATCAAGAAGATCGCCAGTTCCGTGACCATGAACTGAAGATACCGCAACAGGGTCACCAAGACCCAAGTTATAAAATTCATAAAACTCAGGTGGTGGTGCACCTAAGCCATCACACTTGTTTACTGCAAGGATTACAGGCTTACCGCTCTTCTGAAGCATTGTTGCAACCTCTTCGTCTGTAGCAACAACACCGCAACGAACATCTGCAACGAGAATGATAACGTTTGCGCTGTCAATAGCAAGCTGGGCCTGACGTCTCATCTGAGAAAGTATAATATCGTTAGAGTAAGGCTCAATACCACCTGTATCAACAAGAAGCATTTCGTGACCAAGCCACTCACAATCACCAAAAAGGCGATCTCTTGTAACACCGGGTGTATTATCAACAATAGCAAGCCTTGTGCCTGTTAATTTATTGAAAAGAGTTGATTTACCTACGTTGGGTCTGCCAACTATGGCAACTACCGGCTTCGGCATATCAGACACCTCCTAAAAATTCATCTAAAAGTCTTTGCCCATCATTCTCTACGGGCACCACATTTATTCCAAGATATTCTGAAATCTCTTCAATTGTAACATCATCAAGGAATTTGTCCCTTTCGTTTCTTAAAGAAACCGCAGGAATAAGAAGAACATCACCAAAATCTTTATTTTTAAGTTGTTCTTTTAAATCAATTCCTGTTAAAAGTCCTGCAACAGTAACTGTTTCACCGAAAAAGTTATTTTTCACTTTAACTACATTAACTGTTAATCCTGTGAATTTCTCCATTGCTGCTTGAGACAACTCACAAAGCAAGTCGTAGGCAGCACAGCCTGTCGCAATTGTAACCTTACGGTCAACAGCTCTTTTCTCCTCATTTTCAAGCGCGCACAAAAACTCATCTTTAAGAAGAGCGCACACACCTACACCATTATCCAACTGAGCAAACTCACCATAATAATCTGCAGATGGTAAATCACGCTCTGCAAGCAGATAAAACTCATCGGAAGCGAAAGCAAGAATTTCGCCATTGTTAAAGAATGAAAAATGAGCGTTAAACTCATCAATTATGTCAATAACCTGACTTGCCTCTTCCTTTGTATATGTTCGCAGAGGATACAGTCCGTCTCTGTATTTGGTAAGACCAACAGGGACTGCTGCAATACTTTTAACTGCAGGATAAAGCTTTGCAAGCTCGGAAAGAGAAAAACGAAGCTCGTCTCCGTCGTTAATGCCCGGACACAGAACAAGCTGAGTGTTCATTTCGATATTATTTTCCGCAAAGCGATTAAGATTTTTAAGAACATCTCCTGCAAAGCGGTTTTTCATCATTTCAACACGAAGCTGAGGATTCATTGTGTGAACAGATATATTAACAGGAGAAATGTGCATATCAATTATGCGCTGAGCTTCTCTCTCGCAAAGACCTGTAAGAGTAATGTAGTTACCAAAAAGGAAACTCAGACGTGAATCATCATCCTTAAAATACAAAGTATCACGCATACCTTTTGGCATCTGGTCAACGAAACAGAAAATACACTTGTTTTTACAGGAATGTTGCTTGTCCATAAGATAGGTTTCAAATTCCAAACCTATATCTGCAAATTCGTCGCTTTTACGGATGTTCACCTCAAACTCTTCGCCATTGCGTTTAAGCTTCAAGCTCAGTTTTTTGGATTGTATACAGAAGCGGTAGTCAAGCACATCAAAAATCTCGGTTCCGTTAATTGAGATAAGTTCATCACCATTTTCTATTCCTGCTTTTTTGCCATATGAATCAGGCAAAACACTATGTATTTTAACAGGCACACTACCACTCCTTTCACAATTCTTATATAAAGCACTAATAGGGCGGGGAGAAACCTCTCACCGCCCTTAAAAACACGAGTACAAACTATTACAGATTAGTCTACAGCGATAACCTGCTTGCCGTTGTAGTAACCGCATGCTGTGCAAAGTCTGTGTGGTCTCTTGAATTCACCACAGTTTGGGCACTTTACGAGTGCAACTGCGTCCATTTTCCATACGTTTGAACGTCTTTTATCTCTTCTTGCTTTAGAAACTCTTCTCTTTGGTACTGCCATGAGTAGAAACCTCCTGTATATTTTGTTTAATTATTAATTACTTTCTTCTTCGTCCAATAAATCCAAAAGAGCTGCCAACCTTGGATCAACATCTTTTTTGCAATCACATTGGCCGTTATTAAGGTTCTTGCCGCATTTCATGCACAAGCCCTTACAATCTTCGTCGCAAAGGTATTTTGAAGGAAGAGCGAGATTGACATCTTCTTCAACAAGCTCATCAAGATTAAGGCGCATATTAGGAACCTCAAGAAAAGCGTCATTTTCGCCACTTTCAAGAGTTACAACTAAAGTATGCTCTAACGGATAGTTATATTCCTTACTAACTTCCGTTGCACAACGATCGCAAGGCGCCTCATATATAAGCTGAGCATTACCGGTAAGACTAACGATACCAGCTTTATTTTCAATACAACCACTAACCTTAACAGGTTTTTGAAGCGGTGAAAAACCCGAAACCTGAATTGATGACAAATCAAGTTCATAATCAAAGGATTGTTTTAACCCTTCCGTATTAAAAATAGATTCAAGTTCGATAATCATACACATTACCTCTCAACATACCCAAGTATTATATTATCTAAATCCGTTTTTGTCAATAACTAAACAAAAGATTTTTGAAGAAAAAACTCTCAAGCAACTATTGTTACTTGAGAGTTATAAGCAAATTCAATCAGATAACCTGTACATTCTCGAAAAGTGCATCAGGAAGATTTTCTTTATCTTCAGAAACAGTAAATACGAAATCAACACCTGCATCTTCAGATACCTTGCTAAGCTTGTTGATAAGCTTTGCAAATTCATCATAATCTCTGCCGACAATTTTAAATGTTGCATCAACAAATATTTCTGTAAGGTCGTGGTCCTGAGCGATAACGCCGCAAACCATACCATAGAAAGCGTCGCAACCTTCGATGCCGAATCTTTCTGTTTCGATAAGTCTTGCTTTATGAGTTACCTCGTAAGTAAGTAATGGGGACTTCTCTATACATACTACTGTTCCGTCTGACTTTGCAACCGCATCGTTAATGAGAGCGATAAGTTTTTTTGTTTTGCCGGAACCCTTGTTGCCGATAATAAGTGAAATCATAGTAATTACCTCCGTCGATTATTTCTCGCCTTATAGTGAATAATCCACCATACAGCGTGATTTCTGATTTTAAACTCTTGCTTCGAGAGCCTTTTTATGCTCTTCGTAGCCGGGTTTGCCTAAAAGAGCAAACATATTCTTTTTGTAGCTTTCTACACCTGGCTGGTCAAATGGATTGATTCCCAGAACATAGCCTGAAACTGCGCACGCCTTTTCAAGGAAATAAACAAGATAACCAAATTCGTATTCATTCATCTCGTCCATTTCAAGAACCATATTGGGAACACCGCCATCGGTATGAGCAAGCACTGTACCAAGGAAAGCTTTTTTGTTAACATAGTCTACAGACTGACCTGCAACAAAATTGAAGCCATCGCCATTTTCTTCATCGAAACCTATAATAAGTTCATTCTTAGGTTTGTTAAACATAACAACTGTTTCAAACATTAACCTTTCACCATCTTGAACGTACTGACCAAGAGAATGAAGGTCTGTTGAGAAAACTGCAGATGAAGGGAAAAGACCCTTTCCACATTTGCCTTCACTTTCACCGTAAAGCTGTTTGAACCATTCGTTCATCATTGTATAATCAGGCTCGTATGAAATCATCATTTCAACTGCCTTACCTTTACGATAGAGAATATTTCTCATTGCTGCATATTTGTAGCAATCATTAGTGTTCACATCGCCTGCAGAGAAAGCTTCACGAGCATCTGCCGCGCCTTGCATCATTTTATCAATATCAATTCCTGCAACTGCAATTGGAAGAAGACCAACTGCGGTAAGAACTGAATATCTGCCACCTACATCATCAGGTATAACAAAGGTTTCATAACCCTCTCTGTCTGAAAGTTCTTTGAGAGTACCTCTTGCTTTATCTGTAGTAGAATAAATTCTTTTTGATGCTTCTTCTTTGCCGTATTTGTTTTCAAGAAGCTCTTTGAAAATTCTGAATGCTATTGTAGGCTCCGTAGTAGTTCCAGATTTTGAAATAACATTCACTGAGAAATCCTTGCCTTCGCAAAGCTTCACAGCCTCTGCAAGAGAAGCAGAAGAAAGAGTATTACCTGCAAAAATAATCTGAGGTTTTTCTGTAAGGTTGCGGTTTTGTGATTTACAAAACTCAATAGCAGCTCTTGCACCTAAGTATGAGCCACCGATTCCTATAACAACGAGCACATCGCTGTCGTTACGGATTTTTTGCGCCGCCTTTTTGATTCTTGCAAACTCTTCTTTATCATAATTCACAGGTAAATCAAGCCAACCTAAAAAGTCGTTCCCTGCACCTGTACGGGAATTAAGAAGTTCAACTGCGGCATCTACCTCGGGGGCAATTGCTTTTATATCGTTATCGTTAACAAACCCCTCAAGATAGCGTGTATTAAGTTTAACGGACATGTTTCATCTCTCCTATGAGGTCTAAAAATGCTACGTTAGCAAAACATAGTATTCTTTGCTAATATTTTACAATAAAGCAACTATTATTTCAATAGAATTTTTGCACATTTACAAAAAACTCGCGTTTTTTTCACATTTTAACAATAGTACTGTACTATTTGTGTGCAATTTTCCAATGAGATATATCCTGCAACAGCACCAAGATTGGCATCCGCCTTGTTAATTATTATAAAAACAACACAAAGAGCGGTGATAAGCAATAAAACAATCACCGCGAAAACAGAATAAGCATTAAATATTTTTTCAAATTCCATAATAAATCCTCTATAAATCATTAAGCATATCTACTAGAGAGTTACCAATAAGTTCTGCGGAATAAACTGCCTCTTCCAGAGTATTGGCATCTGTGCCGAATTCGAGAAGAAGAGAACAGGGTGTAACATCCATATTATATTTCCTGTTGCAAAAGAAAACAGGGCGCATCAAGCCACTATAGCTTTCTTCTGCACAACTTTGTAAATGCGTTGCAAACACGAGGTTTTTCTTCCATTGTGGAAAATTTTCAACACCTTCCCCTTCGCAACCTGAAATTATCATTACCTGCGCCGCCTTTTTGCCATTTATTTCTGCAGTAGGCTTGCAACGCGTACCGTCAGAATATTCAATAGCATCACGATGCACATCAAGTGTAATTTGTATCGACGGATATTTTTTGAGATATTTTTCAACTGTAACACGGGAGCGCGAATATGCTCCGTTATATGATTCGTCATAAATATTTCTGTCGTGAATAACCTTGTAGCCCGCCTTTTCAAGAACTGCTGTCAGTGCGTCGCCTACCCTGACCATATTCTTAGCTTTATCCTTTGTACGGGAATTATATTCTTTGGCATACCAACCTAAATCAAGCATTTCATACCCTTCGGTTGTATGGGTATGGTAAATAAGGACAGAAGGCTCATTCTCATCAACCTCTTTGCAATCAGGTTTTTCATTAAGAATAGATTTAAGATTTATTTTTTCACTTGTTTTATTATCCACCTTAACAACACCGCAAACAAGTGTTTTACTTGTTGCGCCCATCTGAACCTCTTTTATATTTCCTGCTTTAGTATAGTTTTTAAAGAGCTTTTCAGCCTGTACCTTCAAGGATTCAATATCAGTCGGAACATTACCCGAAAAAGCGCCAACATAACTGCCGCCTGCATAGCCTGTAACCTGGTACACATCGCATTTTGAGTTTTTTTCAAAAAACGGCTTTGATTTGGGATTCTGTTCATAAAATGAACTCATATCAGAAATTGTATCTCTCGTCAGTTTTCCGATTTTATCACCGTTTGTAAGGGTCAACACAACAAAAGATACACATAGAGCGATACAGAAAAACGATTTCAAAAAACTATTTTTCATTGCATCACCCCTTTTCATAAAAGATTATGAAAAGTTTTTTAAAAATATTACATCAAAGCGTACAATTCCTTGGTGGTAAGGGATGGTTGAAGAGCACAATTAATAGAAAGAGCCAATAAACAAGAGGCGTTTTTTATAAGCAAATCAACATCCTTGGATGCAACTATCAAGGCATTATCTTGTAAAACGCCATTGTCAGCAATTTGCTCTGCTTTCATGCCACTTATTTCGCTAGCAAGAGAAACTGCGTCAACAACTGTGGGAATACCTATTGCAATAACAGGCACACCAAGATAGCTTTCGTCTATACGTTTACGAGAGTTGCCTATGCCTGAGCCAGGAGAAATGCCTGTGTCAGACATTTGCACAGTGTTGCCAAGGCGCGAGATACTCCCTGCAGCAAGAGCGTCTATAGTTATCACGCAACAGGGCTTTACCGCCTGACAAACGCTTTTTATAAACTCACTTGATTCAATTCCCGTCTGACCTAAAACGCCCGTAGAAAAGGCCGCTACAGACCTTAATTTGTTACTTATTCCTGCAGATTTTCTCAGTTCATCGTCGATATGTCGGGTGGCAAATATTTTTGAAGCTGTTTCGGGACCAAGAGCATCGGCAGTCATCTGAAGATTACCAACCCCCACCACAACAACAGTACCTTCGCTCTCGGGCAATAGCATTTTTATACTTTCTGTAAGTGCTTTTAATCTGCCATCAGAAACAGTGGCTTCATCCGAGAAAGCGTTCATTTCAAGAGTTATATACCTACCTATGCCTTTTCCTAATTTGCGAGCCGCGTCCTCGGTTTTTATATCAATAACAGTTGTTTTACATTCGCTATTATTGTGTTCATTCACCTCTACACCTTCAATATATGCTTTAACCATTTCACGACGTTCAATAGCTAAGTCCGTACGAAAATTCATTTAATCACCTCCCAAATATTATAACTTTCTATTCAATAATTATTTATGAGTATTTAATATTGAAATACACTTTATAATATGTTAAAATAAAGTGTATTTTTTCAAAAGGAAGTCAATAAAATGAAACTTGGTATTGTAGGCTTACCTAACGTAGGCAAAAGCACACTTTTTAACGCACTTACTAATGCAGGCGCTCAGGCAGCAAACTACGCTTTCTGCACAATTGAACCAAATGTTGGCGTTGTTGCAGTTCCTGATAACCGTCTTGATGCACTTTGCGAAATGTATAACCCTGTTAAGGTTACACCTGCCACAATTGAATTTGTAGATATTGCAGGCCTTGTTAAAGGCGCTTCTCAGGGCGAAGGCCTTGGCAACAAGTTCCTTTCACACATCCGAGAGGTTGATGCTATTATTCACGTTGTTCGTTGTTTTGATAACGACGATATTATGCATGTTGACGGCGATGTTAACCCTCAAAGAGATATTGAAACAATTAACCTTGAACTTATCCTCTCAGACGCAGAAATTCTCCAGAGAAGAATAGACAGAACAACAAAGGCAATGAAGGGTGATAAATCACTTGCAGCAGAGCTTGCAGTTCTTGAAAGAGTAAGAGAAGCTCTCGACAACGGTATTTGCGCAAGAGCAGTTGAGCTTACAGACGACGAGAAAGCAATTATTGATACTGTTGCTCTTCTTACCTCAAAGCCTGTTATTTACGCTTGTAATATGAGCGAGGAAGATTTCGCTTCACAGATTGATACAAACGCCCGTTACAACGCTGTTAAGGCTATTGCCGCAGAAGAAGGCAGCCAGGTGCTTCCAATTTGCGCAGAGCTTGAATCACAGATTGCAGAGCTTGATAAAGAAGAAAAAGAAATGTTCCTTTCAGAGCTTGGTATTTCAACAGGTGGTCTTGATTTACTTATTGAAAGAAGCTACGACCTTTTAGGTCTTATGAGCTACCTTACAGCAGGTCAACCTGAGGTAAGAGCTTGGACAATCAAAAAAGGTACAAAAGCTCCTCAGGCGGCAGGTAAAATCCACTCAGACTTCGAAAGAGGCTTTATTCGCGCAGAGGTTGTTTCCTTTGACGTTCTTATGGAATGTGGCTCAATGACAGTTGCAAAGGAAAAAGGTCTTGTTCGCTCTGAAGGTAAGGAATATGTAATGCAGGACGGAGATATTGTTCTCTTCAGATTCAATGTTTAATAAACACAAAAAGCGTATCCGATTCTCGGATACGCTTTTTATTTTTGTAAATTTATTCTTCAACTACCTTGTAGTGTCTTAAATAAACACCAACTGTTTTATCGTAGTCGAGCACGTGAATCAGGGAACCATCTTCCATTGGATAGATTGTTACGCCTTCTGCCTCGTTACCTGCCATTGAAGGTACTGTTCTTGAGCAAAGCTTTTCAACGTTGCCATTTGAAAGGTCCACAGTAAGAATCTGGTCTGTATTGCTGCTTTCAGCGTCGTATGAGAGGTAAAGGATACCATCGTAAACCTCACCACCCTGAATACGTGTAACCATTCTTGAAAGCTCAATAGTGTGAGAAAATTCCATTGTTTCAAGGTCAAAGGCTAAGATACTTTCAACATCGTGGAATGGCGAGCAATAAAGAAGACCTTTTTCCGCGTCAACAGCACACCACGGAATACCATCAGGAAGAAGCTCTGCAGGCTCAATGTTAAAGATATCAATCATCTCAAGCGTTTCGCAATCGTAGGTTATAACAAGAGGATAATCTTCCGCCTTATTTTCAACTGCAGCGTAGATTTTACCGTTATAATAGCTTATTCCACCTACATGGTCATGACCATAATATTCTTTATATTCATCAGGTATAGCATCAGTATTTTGCGCAACACATTCCATAGTTTCAGCATCCCACTTCATAATACCTGCTAACCCAAACGCTGTAATAGAGCCTGAGGTATAAAAATACTCACCATCAGTAGTAACTCCCTGACCCGAATACATTGCATCCATAAAAAGGAGCTTTTCCTCCTTAACAAGCTCAACGTTAGCTGAACTTTTTGGAGTACCGCTATCAAGAAAGCCTGTAAGAAGCATACATATTGACATTAAAAGGGAAATAATTGTATCAAAGAAATTCATAAAACACTCTCCTCGAAATCTCATATAACATAGAATATATTATTTTTCCAACAATTTCAAGATAATAATTGATTATAATTATTTTTAATAGTATAATAAACCCTATTAAGAAGGTGAAAGATTGGAATACAAATACGAATTACATACACATACAAAAAACACAAGCTGGTGCGGTCAATTGGATGCAGAAGAGCTTGTAAATAAATACAAGCAAGCCGGTTATTCGGGAATTGTCATAACCGACCACTACTCCCCTATGACATTTCGCATTTCCGAATTTTTCAACAAGAATAAGGCTATTGACCATTTTCTTGAAGGTTATAAAAAAGCAAAGAAATTTGAAACAGAAGATTTTTCCGTTTTACTCGGTGTTGAGTTAAGATTTTATGCCACAGTTAATGACTATTTAATATATGGTGTAAATGAAGAAATGCTTTATGAGCTTCCCTTTTTACTTTCACTTTACATTAAAAGGGCAAGTAAATTATTCAGAGAAAAAGGCTGCATCTTTATTCAGGCGCACCCTTTCAGAAAATATATAACAAGAGCAAAGCCTAAATACCTTGACGGAGTTGAAGTTTTCAACGCTAAAGCAGATAAAGAAGCAAACGATAATTCTCTTAAATGGGCAGAAGAAATCAACGCTAAAATCAAAACAAGCGGTAGCGACTGCCACAGAGAAACAGGCGTAGGTTTGGGTGGAATAATCACAGAAGAGCCTATAAAAAACAACGATGATTTGTTAAGAATTTTAAAAAGCGGAAAATATGAGCTTATAAAAAAGTAAAAAAACAAAAAGTTGCGAAAACCAATACATCTTTCGCAACTTTTTGTATAAATCTCATTTCTCATTATCTAAAAGCTCATTTATGTGGAACACTGTCCCCTGTTTGCCGAATAATGTTTCTTTATCACGAGAAATCACAACAACAGTCGGATATGTTTCCGGGTCAGGACCAAAATCAAATTCATAAAAATCTCTTAGCAACCACTTATTCCCTTCGCGAATAACAGTTCCCCCATCCTTGTTTTTCACAGAAAACGTAACATACGTTTCATTACCCTCTTTATAGCAAGAAGGATATACAGTGTACATTCCATAATGTATAGGAGTTTTTAATAATTCCTTCTTTTGTGCGTTTCTCACTTCAAAAGAAACAAGTGCTATAGAAATCAATATAACAAAAACCAATAGTATACACAAAATTATTTTTCTCTTTTTCACCTTTTATCATCCTAGCAACAAAGTCAAATAGCACATAGTCATATGATCGTTTTCTCTTAACCACATCTATTTACACTTTGATTATATCACTTCCGAGGGAAAATTACTACGCAAAATTTTATGTTTATAAAAACGGCTCATCTTTTAGTGATGAGCCGTTAGTTTTTATTATTTAATAATTGATTCTTCCCATGAAGCGTATGGCTCAATGCCGAAAACCTTTGCAACTGTTGGAGCAACGTTAGCAAGACCGAAGGAGCCTTCTTTTACCTCGTAAGCATTTTTGCTATAGATGATAAATGGAACCTCGTTAAGTGAGTGAGCAGTTCTTGCTGCAACATTACCCTTTTTGTCCTTTTCAAGCATTTCGTCTGCATTACCGTGGTCTGCTGTAATAAGCACTGTTACGCCGCACTTATCTGCTACCTTAAGAACTCTTGCAAGAGCAAGGTCAACTGCTTCAACTGCAGTAATTGTAGCATCAAGGTTACCTGTATGACCAACCATATCGCCGTTAGGATAGTTGCAACGAATGAAGTCATACTTGCCACTTTCCATAGCTTCAATAACTGCGTCTGTAACCTCTGCAGATTTCATCCATGGTCTTTCGTCAAATGAAACCTTATCGGATGGGATTTCCATAAATGTTTCAAGCTCTTCTGAGAATTTATCGCTCTTGTTACCATTCCAGAAATATGTTACGTGACCGTATTTCTGTGTTTCGGAAACTGCGAACTGATTCATACCCTTTGAAACAAGAAGCTCTGAAAGAGTATCCTTGATTTCAGGTGGGTTAACAAGGAAACGCTCAGGAAGCTTAAGGTCGCCATCATACTGAAGCATACCTGCATAGCAAACGTCGAGCTTTGCGCCTCTGTCAAAATATGTGAATTCGTCGTTATCAAAAGCCATTGAAATTTCAATCGCACGGTCTCCACGGAAGTTAAAGAGAACAACGCTGTCGCCATCAACGATTGTACCTACAGGCTCACCATTTTCTGCAATAACGAATGGAAGAAGGTCCTGGTCAATCATACCATCATTTTCTGCACGGTATGTTTCAATAGCATCCTTTGCTGTTGCAAACTGTCTGCCAATACCCTTAACGTGAGTATCCCAACCGCACTTCACCATATTCCAATTAGCCTGATATCTGTCCATTGTAACAACCATTCTACCGCCGCCTGATGCGATTTTACCGCAGAATGTATCGTCGTTAAGCTCAGCGAGAGCATTTTCTAACTGTTCTACGTAAATAAGACCTGATGTTGCAGGAACATCACGACCATCAAGAAGAATGTGGCAACGAACATTTTTCACACCCTCAGCCTTAGCCTGCTTGAGCATTTCAATAAGGTGAGAAATATTTGAGTGAACGTTACCATCAGAAAGAAGACCGATAAAATGAAGAGTTGAACTCTTTTCAATACAGTTACCTGCAATTTCTTTCCATGCAGTTGACTGATAGATTTTACCTGATTCAATTGATTCATTAACAAGCTTTGCGCCCTGTGAATAAACCTGACCGCAACCAAGAGCGTTATGGCCAACCTCACTGTTACCCATATCGTCATCAGAAGGAAGACCTACTGCAGCTCCATGAGCTTTAAGACGTACATTAGGGCACTCTTTAAGAAGCTTGTCAAGTACAGGTGTGTTTGCAAGTGTTACTGCATCACCAAGACCTGTTTTTGAATAACCTACGCCGTCCATTACGACGAGAAGTACTTTTTCAGACATTTATAACTCCTGCCTTTACATAAATTTCGGGCAGACGAAACGCCTGCCCTTTTTGAATTTTTGATTAGATGCTTGCTGCTTTAACGATAACAGAGAAATCTTCTGCCTTAAGAGATGCACCGCCGATAAGACCGCCGTCAACATCTTCCTGAGCGAGAAGCTCAGCAGCATTCTTAGCGTTCATTGAACCGCCGTACTGAATTGTTACGCGGCTTGCGCACTTAGGACAATAGATTTCACCAAGAACCTCACGGATAGCATGGTTAACTTCATTCGCCTGCTCTGCTGTTGCTGTTTCGCCTGTACCAATAGCCCAAACTGGCTCGTAAGCAATAATAATCTTGTCAAGCTCTTCGTTAGAAACGCCCTGAAGAGCAATCTTTGTCTGTGAGCGAACAACTTCCATTGTTACACCCTTCTTACGCTCATCAAGAAGCTCGCCTACGCAGAGAATAACTGTGAGACCGCTGTCAAGAGCAGCGCGTACTCTCTTGTTAACAGTTTCGTCTGTTTCACCGAAATACTGTCTTCTCTCTGAGTGACCGATAATTACATATTCAACACCGATAGCCTTAAGCATTGGAGCTGAAACCTCACCTGTGAAAGCACCGCTTTCAGCCCAGTGGCAGTTTTCTGCACCAATTTTGATATTTGAGCCTGCTGCAGCTTCCTGAGCAGCAAAAATATCGATATAAGGAACGCAGAGAACAACATCACAATCAGCGTCTGCTACGAGAGGCTTCATTTCGTTGATGATTGCCTTTGCTTCATCAGGAGTTTTGTTCATTTTCCAGTTACCTGCGATAACTGCTTTACGAAGTGATTTATCCATAATCTTATCCTCTTTCAATAAAAGTTAATAAACACAACACACTTACTATCTGTCAAGCACGACGAGTAATAGTTTGCGTGCAGTTTGCATTTTCTCTGCCCCGAAGGTGTATAAAGATACTCCGAGCGGGCAGAAAAATGCGAAATGTGCGTGAAATATTACTTGTCGTTTACTGCTTCGATGCCTGGGAGTGCTTTTCCTTCTAAGAATTCAAGAGAAGCGCCGCCACCTGTTGAGATGTGAGTCATCTTAGGACCAAAGCCGAGAGTGTTAACTGCTGCTGCAGAGTCGCCACCACCGATGATTGTTGTAGCATCTGTTTCTGCAAGAGACTTAGCAACTGCGATTGTACCCTTTGCAAGAATTGGGTTTTCGAAAACGCCCATAGGACCGTTCCAAACAACAGTCTTAGCTGACTTAACAGCATCTGCATAAAGTTCAGCTGTCTTAGGACCGATGTCAAGACCCATAACATCTGCAGGAATCTTGTCTGCATCGTAAACTGTTACTTCGATTTCTGCATCGATAGGATTTGGGAAATCCTTAGCTGTTGTAACATCAACAGGAAGAAGAATCTTAACGCCTTTTTCCTCTGCCTTTGCAAGCATATCTTTGCAGTAGTCAATCTTTGTTTCGTCAAGAAGAGATGTACCTACGCTGTAACCTTTAGCAACGAGGAATGTGTAAGCCATACCACCACCAATGATGAGTGTATCAGCTTTGTTAAGAAGGTTTTCAATAACATTGAGCTTATCTGCAACCTTTGCGCCACCGAGAATTGTAACGAATGGTCTCTGTG